>Ga0209608_1000099_pt1 | contig 91536 bp, 83 predicted proteins | sample AD_UKC130_MetaG_FD_184428 | JGI IMG/M metagenome (GOLD analysis project Ga0209608, IMG submission 184428) | Active sludge microbial communities of municipal wastewater-treating anaerobic digesters from Canada - AD_UKC130_MetaG (SPAdes) (version 2) | ecosystem: Engineered > Bioreactor > Anaerobic...
GATGGCGGTGCGAAAACGCCCAATCTGGGTGGCATCGCAGGGCGGCGTCGGCGTGTGGTAGTCCTGTCCGCTGACGTATTGCCACACCACGTTCTCCGACCAGCGTGCGACCCGTTCCTCGTCGCTCAGGTTGAAGGCGTGCTTGAGGGAGAGCAAGGCGGCCATCAAGCGAATCGGCAAGCGGGGCCTGCCGGCGGCGCTGATGCCCGCGCCGGCGATTTCCAGCGTGGCTCCGAACAGGTCGCTGCCAGGTTGCACCCGGCCCGCCCGATTCTTGCGCGCAAGGGCCGGTGCCAAGGTCGTTTCGATCCGATGCCAAGGCATTCGACCAGCGAGCACCGCCAACGGGTGTCGGAGATCGATTCTCTGATCCAGTCGAGCGCGGAAATGTGAGGGTGTGGGGCATTTGGCACAGCGGCGGGAAGGGGTTTTTTTGGCGTGCGGGGTTGATGGATTTGTTTTTGTTGGGTTTTTACGGTGGGCCGAAAAAATAAGGCCAAATTGTTTTTGGCACGAAATGGGCGTTTTCCGGCTGGGTTTTGACCGTTTCCGCTCGGTTTTTGGGCGGTTTTGTGTCAGAAAATGAGTTGTCTGTCGGGTGTGTTCGGGGAAGATGGGGCGTATTTCATGGCCCAGCCCATTTGCAGAAGAAGCCTTAGCAGTTCCTCCATCCCTTTTCGTTCGAGTTTGTGAAAGTCGGCAAGACCTTTCCCCGTGACGCCGATTTCCTTTCCTGACGCGAGCCTGCCGAGCACGTTGTAGAGGTCAATGGCAAACGCCATTTGCGCCGCCGCCGGCTCGTCGCCAAAGTCTTTTCCATGCACGTCCTGACAGGCGCCTAGACACAGATTCAGCACGGCGCCGTTCAGTGCGTTGGTTATGTCTTTGTTTTTATTCTGTGTTGTTTCAAATGTCCGATACGTCGCCACCGGTTCTTTCACGCCGAGTTTTTCACGATGGACGCCGGGGAACTCTTGGGCTTCTGGGTTACGAATGCGGCTCAAGACAATTTCTGGAACCACGTATTCCCTTAGTTTTCCTTTTGCACCACCTTTCCCGTCGACTTCTCTGAACAACCAACCCTCTCTTGATACGAGGTCGTACCAACCTTTTCTTGATCTCGGGAAGCCTTGCAACCCCATCGCCGCAAGCTCTGAAACCGAGTAGTAACCTTTGGTGACTACTTCAAGCTTATGTGACAGGAAAAAATCGTCGGTAGCCATCCGGATTCCCTTCGATTTCTCTCGGGTTTTTATGCCCATCATTTTAATTTCTCAGGGATTTCTTGAGGGAAATTTGCCTTTTGAACCGCCTGCCCATGCGGCTCTCGGGGATTTCGCAGGGATGACTACCGAATATGGCCTGACCTGCTCGATGAGCCGCAAGGGCAACGGTTGGGATAACGCGCCCACCGAGAGCGGGTTCAACAGCGTCAAGAATGAGCGGGTACATGGCGTACGTCATGCCAGCCATGCCGCCATGAAGGTCACCAGCTTTAAGTATATCGAGGTGTTCTACAATCGAAAACGCCAGCATTCGAGCCTGGACTACCTGTCGCCTGTTCAGTTCATGGAAAAGTGCCTTGGCAGGCTGAATCAGGAAAAACAGGTCGCATGAACCCCACCCTTTGGCAGACGAAAAACCAAGGGAACCTCACAGGCCAAATACGCCAGTATTCAAACCCCCGTAGCCTCTACGAAATCCGGGGCGCTTCAATCGCGATACAGAAAAAAGCCACCATCTCGCGACCGCGAAATGGTGGCTAGCTAGCGATTGAGAAACTGCGTGTGTATTACTTGCCGCCGATAACCCCAGCTTCGTTGGCGGCGGTGTTGCCCTTGCCAATGGCGACAGCCGCTGCATTTTTCTGCTCGGCCTTGATCTTGGTGTTGCCTTGAACCTTGGTGTCGCCCTTGATGGCACCCGCCGTGTTCTTGGCGGTGTTGTCCTTGCCGATGGCCACGGCCGCGACGTTTTCTTGCTTGGCGTCGATTTCGGTCTTGCCTTTCACTTCGGTCTTTTGAGCGAAAGCGGGAGCGGCGGCGAAAGCGGCGGCGAGGACGAGGGTAGCAATAGTACGCATAAGTTTTCTCCTTGACTGTTTGTGGGTTAGTACAACTATTTTTCCTTAGCCAGCAACAACCTTGAAAACGACGCGACGGTTTCTGGCGTCTCGTGAATCCAAGTCTTTTAACGGATCGGTTGAACCTTTGCCGACAGGTACCAAGCGGCTACGTTCAACGCCACCTTTATCCGAAATAAAGCGCACGACCGCACCGGCACGATCGCGTGAAAGGGCCATGTTCTTATCAAAATTACCTTCCGAATCGGTGTGCCCTTCCACGATCACACAGCGATCCGGTGTAAGTGAAAGGATTTTGGCGATTTCCGTTAGGGTATTTCCGGAAGCCGGTGTGACAACGGCACTTCCCGGACGGAACTGTATGGGAAATTGAACGGCGGTTGCCTTGACGTCCGGTGGCAGCGCGGAGCAATCGGCTGAACCACCGCTGGTGGCTTGAGCTGCCGCTGGTGCCTGCGAAGCGTCGCCATCGAACACGATAGCGCGAGTCCGCTTCTTCTTGGGAGCATCGCCGGGCGACAACATCGCGCGCTTCAATTCCTCAAGGCTGCTCGCTTCATCATCGGCGGCCATGACGGACCACGACGATATTGCGCCCGTTGTTGTTACTATCGCGAAGACCAAGGCACGACAGAGGGATGTTGTTTCTATTTTCATCATTTGCATACGTTGATTACCTCCTTGGTCGTAACCACCACATCCTTGGGAGCTCTTTGTCCCGGTCTTTGCGGTTGCGCGCTACCAACATTCACGTTGCACGTTCCCGCCCGTTTATTACCGATATTGACCACTTGTTTCTGAAGGGCTGGATCCTGGGGATTTCCGCCTTTTTGCCACGCTTTAGCTATGGCATTATTAACTTTAGTTTGTGACGACGCATTGAGGTTTTGAACAGCCACTGCTGCTGTCGTTGAAAAACCAAAAAAGAAAACCACCAAGCATCTTGAAAAAAAGAATTTATTTGCATTCATCGCTGACTATAGCTCCTATATTGGTGCACGCTTTTTTGTTCCGGCCGGTAACAACCGTGGTTACGTTGGATGTCGATACGTTTATTCGGGTATTTCCTTTCTTCTCTCCCTGAACAACGCCAACCCTATTTTTTGCAACGACATTTTCACCGACCGCCACCGCAGTCGTATTATTTGACGAAGCGTTGATCTCTGTGTTTCCCTGAATACGTGTCGACTTTTGTGCAAACGCAACGCCTGAAAACACAACAGCCGAAAGAACGAGAAATGAGTTGATTAAAAATAGGTTTTTCATGGCAAATCTCCTGCTTTAACGCGAAGAGGAAGCTGTATTGGTGGCCGGCCCTTTATGAAAGAATCACGCATCGCCACCAACGCACCTTCGGAAACACCGAGCCTGGCGGCAGAAAAAGAGCCAGAATCCGGAGTGAACATCAAATAGGCCTGCATCTCATTGATCAGGAGCTCTTCGTTATCAACAGCATACTGCATGCTAGCCAAGAATTTTTTGAATGACTCTTTTTGTGAGTCGGTCAGGCTGTTGGCCCAAAACTCCCTGCAGTATTTATTGTAAAAAGGATTACCGTGAAATTCAGCATGTGCCAATTCATGGAGCAAAATGGTGTATCGCGCGTTGTTACTGACGCCGGGCTCATTAGCTCGACGCTCCTGTACCTGAGGGATCGAAAGAATTATCGCGTGCGGCTTCTGCGACTGATAAAAACCGCGCCATTCCTTGATCAACCCTTGTTCCACAAGAAAATCCCGAAGTGCGTGCTCCTCTGAAAATAATTCAACCTTGTCGCGATCAGCAAGATTAAAAAATTGGACCAAATCCGACACCAGCAGGTCATGCCCGGAGGCAAAACTGGCAAACGTCTTGTGCAGTGCGCTTATATAGCTGGTCAGCTCCTCTGTCGTTAAGACTCGCGGATAGGCTTCGCTATATTGATGCTCTTTTAATTGAGTGATTCGATTGAAGGTTCGACCCAGTCGCTCCAATCCAGGCACATCGATTATAAATACATCATTCATCGCTGTGTAACGCCAAGCGATAGGCACATCACTCCTGGCGTGAAAAACCGTTTTAAGATTTCCTTCCCGAACTTCGTAAGCCTGCAAGTATCCACTACCGAGCAGCGCTACCGACAAGCTGAACAGCAATGATACGCGATGTATAAATCCAGATAGGCGCACGGTTTTCTCCATCTTCACCCAAGAACAGTTAAATATTTTTCGTATTATTTTTCCGTTACCGTCACACCTTCACCCTTTTTTCCCCATCGAATGGCATAAACTGTTTTCGTTTTTTTTGATACATATTGGGTCACACCACGCGCGATTTTGTTGCCGTCAATATAAACTTCATCGTTAATTATTACCACCCCCTCGACATCCGCACCGGGTCCAATGACGCCTTTTTCATTTGAAACCGTATTTTTTGACCCAGATGCACTCGACCCAGGACCTGTTTTGACGCTAATCCCGGACAAATCAATCGACACCTGTGCGGAGGCCATTTGAGAAAGCACTACAAAAATTACAGCCAAAGGGAATTTCATTTGATGACTCCTGGTTAACGATTCAAGCTGGTTTAATCACCCCTCGATTTGCTACTTTCCCTCCGACATTCATTTCAATGACAAAATAATTTTCTCGATTTCGACGTCAAATTTTGTGCATTTATTAATCGCTTCGTTCCCGATAAATTCCAGCACGCCGACGATTTTCATGTGCGGACTGTGAGGCTGGTGTATAAGGTTGGTGAATATTGGTTTCCGGGGCAGGCGAAAGAATGATCTGATTTGGAACAACAAGTGTGGCGTCGTCACCATTGAGACGATTTACGTTTGCTCGCCCACGGTTGTAGGCGGCACTGTTTCCGGCTGGCGACGTGGTGCTAGAACCGTTCCAAGCGTTAATACCGTCAATTATGACAATATTAGGACTGCTGCCTTCTTCAAGACGATTTACCGCCGCACGCTGACGATTTTCTCGAGCGGACTGCGCGGCGGCGCTTCCCGTTCCTGGTGTTGGCTGCGTCGGGCCGATGATTATTTCACCGGCCGCGAGGTTCGCCGCGGCCAAAAGCAGACATCCTGAGATCCCCATGACAAGGACGCCACTGGATAAAACAACCTTTCTTACCGTTATGCGAAGGGAATCGGTCGCCATTTCGCTCTCGCTAAGGGGTAACAGTAATGTCAACGATGCTTGTTACAGCGGTCGGGTTATTTTGCTTGAACTGCCCAACGACATCGTCAACCGATCTGACAGGCAAGGGAGACAGATCACGGGCTCCACGAAGCGCACCCGGGACGACTAACTCACGATCCGATCCAATGCAGGCAACTCGCTCTGGACCGGGTTTGTCGAATCTGATTTTGAATCCTCCAGATGGCAATCTGATTCCCGCGCCAGCCTGAACCGCCGAGTCGGAGCGGAATTGGTTGGGAAAAATACGAGCCGTGCTAGTCGATACGTCCTGATAATAACAATAGGCCGTACCCTGCGCATTCATCGACAACGTCATATTCAGGAACTCGCCGACCTTGTACGATGGCCGAGCGCCTCGCTCCGTGTCGAGTTTCATTCGGAAACCCGGATTCGGACTGGAGGACGAAGTGGCGACTGGCGCGGCAACCACTTGCGCGGCGGCCGGCTGTTTCGGTACCGGCGTGACCCCGGGAATGTAATTCGATTTTGGCGCGCCCGCTGCGGGAAGTGCGGCAATCTGATTCTGCAGGTCATCCAACAAACTGGCGTAAAGATCAAAATTGATCGAACCATCGGCAACGAGGCCAACTTTCGCTTGATACTCTGAAACAGCGCTCTTCAACGTAGCGCTGGGAACGCCGTTCAACGGTCCCGTATATCGTCCCATGCCCGCGAGTTTTCGCTGCACGAACATCACGCGATCATTTTCCTTGGCGCCGTCGTACCACTCCCTGGCCTGATCGCGAATCAGAGGATTGGTAATGTCGGTGTCCAAACATTTCCAGTATGGCACCTGCGTGAATTTACCCAAGGCCTCGATCAGGCCCAGTTCGACCAGGGTCCGGGTAGCGGCACCAACGCCTTCGCTGCGGCTGATATCAACATTGAAGCTAAGGCCCAGTTTGCCGATTTTTCCACCGCCTTCGCCAGAAACCCCCCCCTTGATCAGGACCAAGGTATTCGAGGTGCTGGTGATGGGGATGATTTTTCGGGTTGCCGCATCGCCGATGCTCATGTCCATGCTCAGCAAATCGTAAGCATCGTCTTTTGAAGCGCCAATATCCAGAAACGGCAGCGAGAAGCCCGCCCCCTTGTTCTTCCGGACCGTGTTGTCGTCCATTTGCGTGATGGAACCGCGAATGTAATAGTCCGGCATGGTGCGGCTTTGCTCGCCCTTGGCGGCAAAAAGTGCCGACAGATCGTCGGCAACCGAGTGAAAATCAATGTAATCGAACGCATTGCTCTTAACCGTCATTTTCGAAACGGCTGTGATGAGCATTTCTTTGGTACCGGTTTTGACCTTTCCGGTCTCGTCGGGAATGCCAGCGGAGGTAATTGCAATCCCCTGTTTTCCGTAGGCATAAAATAATTCGTCCATGCAACGCAAGGACTGCGTGAAGTTGGTAATCGTTTTGATGGCCGGGGTTTTTGGCGCGGCACTCGCAGAAACTTCGGCACCGACGTCGTTGCACCAACCCGGCAAAGGAAACAAGGACAATACGATCAATGAGAGACGAGAAGCTTTCATTATGACCCTTCGAACAAAGTAAGCCGTGCGTTGCGTCTCACGAGAGATCGACGCACTGGATGAGCGATTCCCGTCCAGTATAACTGCCGATAAGCCGAATTGCGTGCGACTTCCCGCACCCTTTGTGTGAAGGCGAGAAACCAAGCCGGCGTTTTGCCAGGATTGACTTAACATGCCGCCGTGCAGCTGCCTGACTAAAGGCTTGTGCAGTGTCTATTAGAAGCTGGTTCTAGCAGAAACGCTGCAAACAAGGCCTACAACAACGGCCACCCTCTTTCCGTATCGTTCTATAACGCTTCGGCGAAGCGGAGGTTGACGACCATTCCAGGAGGTCTGTCGCCACGTTGGAATGGGGATGTCGGCGAGAGAGGCATGGCGTCGTTTGCGGACCGCCTTCGGATCGATTTCGGAGGGCGTCAGTCGCCGTCTAAAGCCGATGAGGATTGTCGCGCGATCTCCGCCCCAGACCGCTGTCGCCACGCATCCGCTTTCGTGACTTCCCAGCCGTTGGATGGGCTTAAAAACTGTCGTCAGTTCCGCTTTCTGAATACCCGGTCCATCGTCATTGACGGTGGTCGCGTCGCGATCTCGCATGACGCGAATGTTTACGACCCAGGCATGAAGACATAACCTATCGCGGATGAATCACCAGCGTCCACCCAGTGTCGGCGCCCGCCAACTTCTCTCCACGGAGCCTCCATGCCTCAAGACAACCCCTTTTCGCCGCCAAAGGCGCATGTATCCGATTCAGCCGACCCGTGGGATGTCGATATCGATAGCTTGCCCGTATCGGAAACATGGAAGAAGCGGTTCCACTGGCTTAGAAAGGCGGGAGGTCCTTCGATGAAGAATCTGAAGAACATGTCTCGGACGGAACGACGACGCGGTTTCCATTTCAATATTCTTGCATTCCTCTTCGGCCCGCTTTATTACGTCGCCAAGGGCATGTGGAGAAAAGGGATTTCGCTCTTCATCGTCTGTATAGCGGTTGTTATCGCCATCGATTTTTTCCTTGCGGCGATCGGTTTCGGTCAAATGAGCAAGGCCTTGGGCTACGGCGTTGCCGCTGTTTATGCCGTGCGGGCGAACATCGATTACTACAAGAAAATGGTTCTTGGGGATAACGGCTGGTGGTAGGCCGGTCGTTTTAGAGGCCATCGCCGTGCCGATGCGGTTCTCAAGTCGGGCGATCGTTTTGTCGGAGGGTGGGCCATGTATGTTCCCAAGCATTTTGAAGAGCGAGATACCGAAGTACTTCAAGCGCTGATGCGGTCACACCCCTTGGGTGCCTGGGTGACGGTCGTCGATGATGACCTGACCGTCAATCACGTCCCGTTTTTCCTGGATTCGACGCGAGGGTCGCACGGCACGCTTGTCGGACATGTTGCCCGTGGAAATCCGATCTGGCGATCCTTTTCCGATGAAATTCCGTCGTTGGTGATATTCCAGGGGCCGCAATGCCATATCACGCCGTCGTGGTACCCCAGCAAGCGCGCGCATGGAAAAGCCGTGCCGACGTGGAATTATGCGGTGGTGCACGCGCGTGGCATGCCCCGGGCGATCGAGGACCGCGCGTGCTTGCTCAAGCACGTGACCGCTCTCAGCGACCGGCACGAGTCGGAAATGGCCGTTCCCTGGCGGGTTTCCGACGCACCGGAAGATTATTTGGCGTCGATGCTAAAAGGCATCGTCGGTATCGAAATCCCCATCGACAGCGTGACCGGAAAATGGAAAACGAGTCAGAACAGACCCTTGCCGGACAAATTGGGGATCGTCGCCGGTCTGCACGCGAATGGTGACAGCGATTCGCGCCGCATGGTCGCCCTCATACAACGGCACACGGCGCGTCAGGACGATTCTTAGCCTCGGCTTACATGGTGGCCGCCGTGCTGCGTCCCCTGCCCGATCAAATCTCCGCGCCGATCAAGGCACCGTTTTCTTCCATCCACGCCCGGCGGCCGGCCGATTCCCCCTTGGCCATCAACATATTCATCACCGGCTTGGCGGTTTCTGCGCCGGGCATGCGGACGCGCATCAGGCGCCGGGTGTCGGGCGCCATTGTCGTTTCCCACAATTGCTCGGAGTTCATTTCGCCGAGGCCTTTGAAGCGGGAGATCGATACCGCTTCCGGCTTGACGCCTTCCAGACGCAAGCGGTCGATCTGGGCTTCCATCTCGGCGCCGTCGAGCGCATAAATCTTGCGCGGCGGACGCGTCTTGCCATGACCGGGGACATCCAGGCGATACAGCGGCGGTTGCGCGAAGTACAGGTGACCGGCGGCAATCAGTTTCGGGAAGTGACGGTAGAACAGCGTACACAGCAGCACCCGGATATGCGAACCGTCGACGTCGGCATCGGTCATGATCACTACCTTGCCGTAGCGCAGATTGGTCAGCACCGTGTCGGGCGCGTTCGCCGGGTGGGGATCGATACCCAGCGCGACGGCGATATCGTGTACCTCACGGTTGGCGAACAAACTGCCGGCATCCACTTCCCAGGTGTTCAGCACCTTGCCTCTCAGGGGCAGGATGGCCTGTCGTTCCTTGTCGCGCCCGGATTTCGCCGAACCGCCGGCCGAGTCGCCTTCGACCAGGAAAATTTCGTTGCGGCTGGTGTCTTCGCTTTGACAGTCCGACAGCTTGCCCGGCAGGATGGCGACGCCGGATTGCTTGCGTTTTTCAACTTTCTGCCCCGCTCGGGTACGCGCTTGCGCGGCGCGGATCGCCAGCTCGGTGATCCGTTTTGCCGCATCGGCATGTTCGTTGAGCCACAGTTCCAGCGGATCGCGCATCATCCGAGCGACCAGCGCCACGGCGTCGCGCGAATTCAAACGCTCTTTGGTCTGTCCCTGGAACGACGGGTCGAGCATGCGCACCGCCAGCACGAAGCTGGCGCGCGAGAAAACATCTTCGGCGGCCAGTTTGACGCCTTTCGGCAGCAGGGCATGATGCTCGGCGAAGCTGCGGATGGCCTCGAGCGCCGCTTGCCGCAAACCGGCTTCATGCGTGCCGCCGGCGGGCGTCGGGATCAGATTGACGTAGGATTCGCGCGCCAAGGCGCCATCGGCTGTCCAGCCGATCGCCCAGGCGGCGCCGGAACCGGCCGGAAAGTTCTCGTCCCCCTTGCCGGCGTACTTTTCGCCGCTGAACACCGGGGCCACCAGATCGCCGGCGATCTGCTCGCTGAGATATTGCAACATGCCGTTGGCGAAACACCATTCGCTGCCGGGTCCATCCTCGACAGTCAGCGACACCTGCAAGCCGGGCAGCAGCAGTGCCTTGCTGCGCAACAGGCGTTCCAGTTGCGGAATCGGGATGAGCGACGAATCGAAGAACACTGCGTCGGGCCAGGCCCGCACGCGCGTGCCGGTGGTTTTCTTCGGCGCGTCGCCGAGCCGCCGCAGCGGTTCGCTGACCGCGCCGCCCGCGAAAGCCATCAGATGCCGCGCGCCGTCGCGAACCACCTCCACCTCCAGACGAGTCGACAAGGCGTTGGTGACCGACACGCCGACACCGTGTAGGCCACCGGAAAAACGGTACGCGGAGTTTTGCTCGTCCTTGTTGAACTTGCCGCCCGCGTGCAGGCGGGTGAACACCACTTCCACGGTCGGCACTTTTTCCAACGGATGCATTTCCACCGGAATGCCACGCCCATCATCCTGCACCGTCACCGATTGATCGCGATGCAGCGTCACCGCGATACGCTTGCAAAAGCCGCCCAAGGCCTCGTCGGCGGCGTTGTCTATCACTTCCTGGACAATGTGCAGCGGACAATCGGTGCGCGTATACATTCCGGGGCGGTGGCGCACCGGCTCCAGCCCTTTCAGGACCGCGATCGATTCTGCGTTGTAACTCATGGCGTTGATATCTCCAGCAGGCCACCGGGTCTGGCCAAATACAAAAACGCCAGAGCAGGGCCTGGCGCATGGGGGTATCGAGCGCGGAGTGTACTACCGTACTACCGAATTAACGTCGAATTCCCATGAACTCCCGCGAACTCCCGGCGAATTCCCGATGACCTCCCGGCGAAAGCGAGCGAAATACGCCTGAAGCGCGGCCGAATCGCGAATGAAAACAGGTTGACGAACGGTTCGTGCATGGCGAGGTCGGCTAAAATCGCCGGCCATCGACACCCAAGGAGGCGAGGATGCGTTCATTGATCGAAATCGACGGTGTGCCGCCCGATCCGCCGGCCGGCACCCGGCTCCTGACGACGGTGCTTCCGTGAGGACGCTGTCGCAGCGCGTGCTTTCGGCGCGGGTCGAGGTCGATGGCGTGACATCTGGCACCATCGGCGCGGGATTGCTGATCCTCGCCGGTTTCGAGGATGGCGACAGCGATGGCGATCTGACCTGGATGGCCAGCAAACTGGCCCGGCTACGCATTTTTCCGGATGCGGAAGGGGTAATGAACCGCGGTCTCGGAGACATCGGCGGCGACGCCTTGGCGGTCAGCCAGTTCACGCTGTACGCCTCGACCAAAAAGGGCAATCGGCCTTCCTGGAGTCGGGCCGCCCGCCCGGAGGTGGCCAAACCGCTGTTCGAGCGCTTCGTGACCCATCTGGAAAATGCGCTCGGTCGTTCCGTGCCGACCGGCGTTTTCGGCGCCGACATGCAGGTGCATTTGATCAACGACGGGCCGGTGACCGTGTTCATCGACTCGCGACAGCCGGAGTAGGGTATCCACGCCGCGTTCGATCGACGCCAACGCCGCTCAGAAAAGTTCGATATCGCCGCTGCGGGGAACCTTGACCCGCAACTGGCCGGAATTGACGAGATCTTCGTAGCACGCCACCGCGTTGCGGCCGTGCTGCTTGATGTAATAAAGTGCTTCGTCGGCTCGTTCGATCACGTCCGGCGCGGTGTCGTTGTCGTACAGGCGACTGTAGCCGATGCTGACGGTGATGTGGCCGATACCGGTGAATACATGCCGTTCGACCGCCAGACGAAGCCGCTCGAAAGCCTGCCGGACCACCGTTTCGCCGGTCGGTTGCAGGACGACGACGAATTCTTCGCCGCCAAAGCGAAAGAGTTGATCCTGGTAGCGGAAATTGTCCCGCATCAGGTGCGCGAACATGATCAGCACCTCGTCGCCGATCAGATGGCCGTGCTCGTCGTTTACCCGTTTGAAGTGATCGATGTCGCAGACCGCCAGCCAATGTTGGCTATCGTTGCCCCCTTTTCGCCGCCGTTTCCTTTCGCACGGTGGCTCGTCGATCACTTGGTGGTCAAGGACTTCGAACAGGTGCTTGTCGAAAGTCTTGCGATTGGGCAATCCGGTCAGGGTGTCGGTTTCGCCATAGTCGAGCAGGGCGATGTGATGACCGAAATACTCGACCAGGCGCATCATCAAGGTCCGCTGGTCCGGAGCCAGATTCTCGGCGACGGTGATGTCGATCAGGTAGATCAGATGTTTCGCCTGGGTGATCGGAAAAACCAGTCGTTGCCGACCGTCGGCCAGGACCTCGACGACGGTGTTTAGCTGCCGCTGACAGCGCTGCAGCACGGCGTCGGTATGAATCGGCCGGCAGTACGCCGTGTCCGGGCGATAGGCATTGCGCACGTATCGCCCCTGTGCGCTACTTTCGGCACAGGCAAATACCACGGTCTGTTTTCTGCTGGTGAAAACGCGGAAGATGGCAATGGCGAGGGGTTGAAACAGATCGGCCAGCGCTTCGATCAATACCGTATTGATTTCCGTGCGGTCGCGCTGGCAGGAAGTACGGATAACGTGCCCGATCAGCCGCAACATGGCGCTAGAATCCGCCTCCGCCTTGGGGTCGGCGCCGAGTTCTCCGGCGACGGACAGCGAATTCATGGACTTTGCTCGCGCATCAGAAAGTTTCACCCGGGCGCAGGTAACGCCATTGCCCAAGCGGCAGGTCGCCAAGCTTGACGGCACCGATACGCACCCGCTTGAGGCCGGTGACGCGCAGGCCAACCAGTTCGCACATGCGCCGGATTTGCCGTTTTCGCCCTTCGCGGAGAATGAAACGCAGTTGATCGCCGTTGAGCCACCCTACCTTGGCCGGTTTCAGACGGCGTCCGTCGAGCATCAGACCGTGATTGAGCAAGGCCAGACCCCTGGCGTCCAGCGCGCCGTCGACGCGGACCAGATATTCCTTTTCGATGGAGGAATCGGCGCCAACCAGTTGCCGCGCGACGCGACCGTCCTGGGTCAGCACCAGCAAACCGGTGGAATCGATGTCCAGACGGCCGGCTGGCGCCAGTCCGCGCAAGCACGCGGGCGTGAATGGCGGCGTGTCGGGCGTGCGAAACTGCCGGTCGGGCTGAATCAAGGTCACGGCCGCGGTGAAACCCGGTTCGGGCTGCCCCGAGACATAACCGACCGGCTTGTGCAGCAGGACGGTCATCTGGCTTCCCTGCTGCGCTCGCGCCGGCCGATCCAGCGTGATCTTCGCGGCCGGATCGGCGCGGGTGCCAAGCTCGCTGACGCGCCGGCCGTCGACAAAGACCCAACCGCAAGCGATGTAGTGATCGGCGTCGCGACGGGAGCACAAGCCACGCTCGGCCATCAGCTTGGAAATGCGCACGCCGGTTGCCGGTGTCGGCGGCGCGTCGTCAAGGCGAACGCCCGACTCGACGGCGCGGGCGGGGACCCGACTCAGGGTGCGGCGCGGCCGGTCGGCCATCGCTCAGGCGATGTCGAGCAGCTCGATCTGGAAAACGATCGTGGCGTGCGGCGGAATCAATTTCCCGGCGCCGCGCGCGCCATAAGCCAGATCGGCGGGAATGGTCAAGCGCCGGGTACCGCCGACGCTCATGCCGGGGATGCCTTCTTCCCAACCGGCGATGACGTGGCGACCGTCAAGCGCGAAGCGGAAAGGTTCGTTGCGGTCGACGCTGGAATCGAATTTCTTTCCGTCGGCCAGCCAGCCGGTGTAGTGAACGATCAGGTGTTGACCGGATGCGGCGGTGGGGCCGCTGCCGACGATGATGTCTTCGATTTGCAGACCGCTGGCGGTGGTGACGATAGGCATGGTGGGTCCCTTCCCTTTATTTGCAAAAGGAACGAATTTTAGCCCAGCCGCCAGTCGAAGGACCAGTTGCCATGCCCTGCCTTGGCCGCCGTTCGGCCCGCTTTCGACTAAACTCAGTACTGACTGTTGCTGAGGGGAGACACCATGGACGCAAAGACGCTCACCGCGCCGGCCGTTACCGATCAGGAGGGTTTGCAGGATTTCATCGATGCGTTGCAGGACTACGCGCCGGCGATCGAACGCGATGTCGCCCGTCTTCGGGCCGCGCCCGGCGATCGCGAGGTGATCGGCAGCCTCTTCCGCACCCTGCACAACGTCAAAGGGGATGCGGTGCTGTGCAAGGTCGATCTGGCGGTGGCGATCACGCACCAGATCGAGACGGTGCTTTCACGGGTTCGCGGCAACGATTTTTCCTTCACCGATCCGGTGGCCGAAGTCTTCCTGCTGGCGGTCGACCGCCTGGAACTGGCCACGGCCCGGCTGGCCCAACAAGAGTCGCTCGTCGGCCTGCAACTGGTCCCGCTAGTGCAGGGACTGGAAGAGCTGGCGCAAGCCGCGCCGGTCGATGTTGACGAATGCGTGGCGGCGACCATCGAAGCCGTGACCGGTTTTCGGCCGGTGGCGACGCCGTCGCTACGCGGTCGCGGCCGGATTTCGGCGATTCACAGCGGCGCCAGCTCGCAAGTCGCGGACGACCTGCGTTTTTTTCAAACACTCGCCAATCAGTTCGAGGGACGTTCGCCGCTGTTCAAGGGGCGGACGATGCGCGTCCTGCGGCTGGCACGCGAGACCAACCAGCTCGCCGGCGACATGATCGATACCCAGCAACTGGAGGCGGCGGTCTATATGCACGACGTCGGGATGATGTTTCTCCCCGAATCGGAATGGCTGAAACCGAATGCGATGACCCCGGCGGAGAAGCTCAGTCTGCGCGCGCATCCCGGTTACGCGGCGGGGATGCTGGCCCGGATCGACGGCTGGTCGGCCGCCGCCGAAATGGTGGCGCAACACCACGAAATGCCGGACGGCCAGGGGTATCCGGAGGGTCTGGAGGCCGGGCGGATCTGTGCCGGCGCCAAGGTGCTGGCAATCATCGACGCCTTCGAGGCGGTGATGCTGAAACACATCAATCGCGGCCGCAATCGTTCGATCCTGCGCGCCATCGCTGAAATCAACGCTTGTGACAAACAGTTCGCGCCGGAATGGATCGCGCCTTTCAATCAGGTCATCCGCCGGAATCTGGAAATGTGATGACCGATCGTGTGGCCGAATGCGTGGCCGATCCCGAGCGCCGCTTTGGCGGTATCGGACGACTCTATGGTGCCGCGGCCTGGCAGCGCTTTCGCCAGGCGCATGTTGCCGTCGTCGGTATCGGCGGCGTCGGCTCGTGGGCGGCGGAGGGCCTGGCGCGTTCGGCGATCGGCCGGATCACGCTGATCGACCTGGACATGGTCGCCGAATCCAACGTCAATCGACAAGTGCATGCCGTGGATGGCGAATACGGCAAGGCCAAGGTCACGGCCATGGCGGAGCGGATTCGGGCGATCAATCCCGATTGCCGGGTCGACGAAATCGAGGATTTCGTGACGCCAGAAAACGTGGGTCAGATCCTCGATGGCGGTTTCGACCAGGTGATCGACGCCATCGATCAGGTACGCAGCAAGGTGGCGATGATTGCCTGGGCCAAGCGTCGGGCGCTGCCACTGATCACCGTCGGCGGCGCGGGTGGCCAGATCGACCCGGGGCGTATCCAGATCGCCGATCTGGCGACCTCCATTCAAGACCCGCTGCTGGCCAAGGTCCGTTCGCTGTTACGCAAGGAGCACGGCTTTCCCCGCGATCCGAAGAAAAAATTCGGGGTGGCGGCGGTTTTTTCCAGCGAGCCGCTACGTTATCCGGCCAGCACCGACGCCTGTGAGACGCCGCGCGCCATCGGTGGCGGGCTCAACTGCGCCGGTTTTGGTTCGTCGGTATGTGTCACCGCGCCTTTTGGACTTTTCGCCGCTGGCGAAGTCCTCCGTCGCCTGGCGGAGCCGCCGCGACCAGCATAGCGTCGCGCCGTTGGCGACGTCAGACGGCGATGACCCGATTCTTGCCGGCTTCCTTGGCGGCATACATCGCTTCGTCGGCGCGCTTGGTCACCGAGGCCTGATTATCGTCCGGACGGAACTCGGTAACGCCGGCGCTGAAAGTGATCAGCTGCCGGTTGTTGTTGTGCATGAAAAAGCGTTTGGTCAACTCGCGCTGCAGGCGGACGATTGCCGTTTGCGCATCTTCCAGCGTCGTTTCCGGCAGCAGAATGATGAACTCCTCGCCACCGAAACGCGCCACGGTATCCTGCGGTCGCATGGTTTCGCGAATCACCGTCGCCAGGTGGATCAGCGCCGCGTCGCCGCCATCGTGACCGAGTGAGTCGTTGAGTTTCTTGAAGTTGTCGATATCGAGCAAGGCCACGCACAGTGCCGCCTGGCGTCGTTGCGCGCGCTTGACTTCCTTGTCCATCGCCTCTTCGAGGCCGCGGCGGTTCAGCGCGCCGGTGAGTTGGTCGTGGCGGACCAACTGGCTGGCTTTGTCGAGTTCCGACTGCAGTTCGCTGATGCGTTGCTCCGCTTCGCTGACGCGCGCCTTGGTCGCCCGCAGATCGTCCCGCGAACGCTGCGCATTGAGTTGAATGGTCTGTGTTTCGCGGATGACTTCCTCAAGCACGTCTTCGAGTTCGGTAATGTTTTCCGCCTTGCTGATTTTCGTGGCGCAGACTTCGATCTTGTCGTGATAGTCCGAAGTCGAATCGGCGAATTCGGCCAGGTGGTCGACAAAATCGGCCAGCAGTTGTTTGAGGCTGTCCTTGGCCTCGGTCAGGGTTTGCTTGAGCTGGCTCTGCTTGACCAGTACTTCCTTGAGGCGACTCTCGGCGTCGCTCAGCGTCCGCAGGCTCAGCGGAGCGGCGACGATGTCGCGCACGATCGCGATCTGGCCCTGGAGCCATCGATCGTCGCTGACCAGTCCGCCGACGTTCTCGATCAGCAAGCGCAGCAGATCGAGCAGATTCGAGCGCAGTTCGGCGCGATCCTCGGTCAGCAATTCGAGGCGGAACGCGATGCGCTTGAGACTGGTTTTCACGCCCTCGATCAAGGCGGGGGAGTTCGCGGTGCGAATCTGGTGGGCCAAGGTGCGCGCGTCGGCGGCGATTTCCGGTTCGTCGTCGAGCTGGCTTGAAACCAGGGTTTCCAGGGCATAAGCGAAAAGCTCGCGCATCTCATCCGATGAAAGCGACACGACGGCGGTGGCGGGCGCGGTGGCCGAAACCGGGGCCGGCGCGGCCTGGGCGGACGCTTCCGGATCGACCAGCGGCAGTTCATCCGCCACCGGTGCGTTCGACGCCCACGATTTGATCAGCCCTTGCAGGCGGCTGAAAAGCACCTCGTTGTTACCGGTGGCGCCGGACAGCACTCGTTCGATGGCTTCGCGCTTGCGCGCCACGGTCAGGCCGGCCTGTTTGCTTTCCCATTGCCGCAAAAAATCGGCGAACAGCTCGCTCCATGGGGTTTCCTGTTCCTGGCCGAGTTGCTTGACCAGTTCGAGCAGACCGGCTTTGACGTCCTGCCAGTTCTTGCCTTTGAACGCCGGCTCGAAGCGCCGCGTCAGTCTCTGCTGCGCCGCGGTTTCTTTTGGCAGTGCCGCCAGCAGCGCGGTCAACTCGCGCGCCGGGAAGGTTTCCGCCGCTTCGCCCGCGGTGCCGGCGATTTCATGATAAATCGCGCGGTAGTTCTCTGGCACTGGCGACAGGCGTTTGGCGGCCAGCTGCCGCAAGGTTTCGCGAGCGATTTCCGAAGGGTTGGAGAAGGTCGGCATGGCTTTCATAGTTGAACGACGGGGTGCGCCTGCGACCGCGTGCAGTCCGAAATGGCCGTTGGCGCGATCTTGCAAAACCATTCTAGCAGCCGCTTGGGGCCGACGAAAGAATGCCGCTCCAGGCGCGGCGGCGGACCATGCCTTCGCATCACGCCCGCGTGGCTATCGCGACCGGTCGTCGCTGCTCGCTATAATCTGGTTCCACTCTTACTCTCGGTTTGGTCCGCCAATGCCCGCCACGCCTGCCCCGTCGCCATGCGCCGCGCCTCGGTTCTGGCTTGCACCGCTTCTTGGCCTGTTCGCCGCCGCCATGGCCTGGCCGGTTCTCGCCGCCAAAACGGCGGTCGCGCCGGAAGCGACGCTGGTCTACCATTTCCGCCCCGTTTTCACCTTCCGCGCGACCGTTCTCGACACGCCGCCACAAGGGCGCGTCGAACGCGCGCTCGGCCGGATCGACCGTGTGAGTCCCGGCAGGATCGAACAACCGATCGAATTGACGCCGTTTTCCATCGACGGCAAGCAGGGTTTCAATCTGCATATCGGTGAATACGCGCTGTTCAGCGTTCTCGAAAACGACCTCGATTCCGAAGCGGATTTATCGGTTCACGCCGCCGCCCAGCACGCCGCCACCGAATTGAGCACGGCCTTGCGCGCCGCCGCCGAGCAACGAAAACCGGCGGTGCTGTTAAAGGGCGCCGCGTTGACGATCTTGGCGACGGCTATCGCAGCGATGGTGCTGTGGGTGATCCGCCGGGCAACGCGACGGATGGTCGCGCGACTACAGCGCATTACCGAGGCCGACAGGGGGGCGGGTAAGTTGCGCTGGGCACGTCACGGCTGGCTGCTCGTCCAGAGAATGACCCAATTGCTGCTGGGCTTTCTGTGGTTTGGCGTCGCCTATCTCTGGCTGACCTACGTTCTCGCGCGCTTCCCGCTGACCGAGCCACTCGGCGAACGCCTCAGCGGTTTTCTGCTCGACCTGTTGGGCACGCTGGGCAACGCTTTCCTCAACGCCGTGCCGGGACTGACCACTGCCGTGGTGATCCTGTTCCTGACCAAGGCGGTTAACGATGCCATCGGTAATTTTTTCGCGGCCGCCAAGGCTGGTCGCGTGCACGTGCCGGGCCTGCATCCGGAAACCGTGACCGCCACGCATCGTCTGGTCAGTATCCTGGTCTGGGGAATGGGCGTGGCCTTCGTTTACCCGTTCATTCCGATGTCGGACAGCGACGCTTTCAAGGGGTTGTCGGTGATGTTCGGTTTCATGTTGACCCTGGGTTCGGCCGGCATCGTCAATCAGCTGATGAGCGGTCTGGTGCTGGTTTATTCGCGGGCGTTGTCGGTGGGCGACTTCGTGGACATCGGCGATACCGTCGGCGTGGTCAGCGAGGTCGGTGCCTTGTCGACCAAGGTGATCAACATGCGTAACGAGGAAGTGACGATTCCCAATGCCGTGCTGGTCGGCAGTCCGATCAAAAATTACTCGCGACTGGCCGGGGAGCGCGGCACCTTGGTATCGACCAAGGTAACCATCGGCTACGACACGCCGTGGCGACAGGTGCACGCGCTTTTGGTCGCCGCCGCCGAACAGACGCCTGGTTTGCGATGCGTGCCCAAGCCCTTTGTCTATCAGCGCGGATTGGCCGACTGGTACGTGGAGTACGAACTGTTCGCGCACATGGACAAACCACTGGACCGAATACCGGTGCTGTCCGCCCTGCATGCCAATATTCAGGACCAGTTCAACAGCTACGGCGTGCAGATCATGTCACCGCATTTCGTGCGCCAGCCGAAGAGCAACGTGGTCGTGCCGCCAGAGAACTGGCGACCGCCACCCGCGGAGGGCGCGGACAAGACGGTCTGAAACACGGCGAGGCGTCCGCCGGCGAGTTTACTCGTCCATCACCACGCTGGTGTAGACCTCTTGCACATCGTCAAGGCCCTCGAGCACGTCGATCAGCTTTTGCATGCGCGTGGCGTCGTCGCCAGTGAGCACGGTTTCATTTTCGGCCTTCATGGTCACGCCGCCGAACTCGACCTTGAAACCGGCGGCTTCCAGGGCTTCCTTGACCGCCATGTATTCGTTCGGCGTGGTGATCACTTCGACCGAGCCGTCGTCGTTGCTCAACACGTCGTCGGCGCCGGCGTCGATCGCCGCTTCCATCAAGGCGCTCTCGTCGGTGCCCGGCGCGAACAGCAATTGCCCGCAGTGCTTGAATTGAAAAGCGACGCAACCGTCGGTGCCGAGGTTGCCGCCGTACTTGTTGAACGCGTGGCGAACGTCGGCAACGGTGCGCGTCTTGTTGTCGGTCAGGCAATCGACGATCACCGCCGCGCCGCCGATGCCATAGCCTTCGTAGCGGATCTCGACGTATTCGACGCCTTCCAGCTCGCCGGTGCCTTTCTTGATCGCGTTGTCGATCTTGTCCTTGGGCATGTTGACGCCCTTGCCCTTGTCGATGGCCAGACGCAGGCGCGGGTTGAACGCCGGATCGCCACCGCCCATCTTGGCGGCGACGGTGATTTCCTTGGCGATCTTGGAAAAGGCGGAGCTGCGCTTTTCATCCTGGCGACCTTTGCGGTGCTGGATATTGGCCCATTTGGAATGTCCTGCCATGCTGACCCTCTGCTGATTGTGCTGAATGGACTGATTGCCGGTTGGCCGCGGGAGTGTCCGGGACAACAAACCCGGCCGCAAATGGTTGATAATCAGGCCGCGCATTTTAGCACTTCTGTCATCCCGCCCTGTTACCACTATCCGGAGTCGATCATGGCCGCACCCTTGCTCATCGCCAAACACCAGGACATCGAACTGGCCTTGCTGCCGGCGCTGGCCAACCGGCACGGTTTGATCACCGGCGCCACCGGCACCGGCAAGACGATTACCTTGCAGCTTCTCGCCGAGCGTCTGTCGGCGATCGGCGTGCCGGTGTTCATGGCCGACGTCAAGGGCGATCTGTCCGGTCTGGCGGCGCCCGGCAGTCTGTCGCCGAAAATGCAGGCGCGACTCGACGCACTCGGCGTCAAGGATTTCTCGCCGGCCAAATGCCCGGTGGTCTTCTGGGACGTGTTTGGCGCGCAAGGGCATCCGGTACGGGCGACGATTTCCGACATGGGGCCGGTGTTGCTGGCCCGTTTGCTGAATCTCAACGACACACAGGCCGGGGTGTTGCAGCTGGTGTTCAAGATCGCCGACGACAACGGCTTGCTGTTGCTCGATCTCAAGGATCTGCGGGCGATGATCCAGTACGTCGGCGAAAACGCCAAAACCTTCACCACCGATTACGGCAATGTCTCGGCGGCGTCGATCGGCGCCATCCAGCGCGGCTTGCTGACCCTCGGCGAGCAGGGGGGCGAGGTCTTTTTCGGCGAGCCGATGCTCGACATCAACGATCTGCTGCAGACCGACGATGGCAAGGGCGTGGTCAACATTCTTGCCGGCGACAAGCTGATGGCCTCGCCGCGGCTGTACTCGACCTTCCTGCTCTGGCTGCTGTCCGAGTTGTTCGAGCAGTTGCCGGAAGTCGGCGATCTCGAAAAGCCCAAGCTGGTGTTTTTTTTCGACGAGGCGCATCTGCTGTTCAACGAGGCGCCGGCGGCGCTGCTGGAAAAAATCGAGCAGGTGGTGCGCCTGATCCGCTCCAAGGGTGTCGGTGTCTATTTCGTGACGCAGAATCCGCTCGACGTTCCCGACACCGTTCTCGGGCAGCTCGGCAACCGCGTCCAGCACGCCTTGCGCGCCTTCACGCCGCGCGATCAGAAAGCGGTGAAGGCGGCCGCGCAGACGCTGCGCGCCAATCCGGCCTTCAATGCCGAGACGGCGATCACCGAACTCGGCGTCGGCGAAGCGCTGGTGTCCTTTCTCGACGAGCAGGGGCGGCCGAATGTCGTCGAACGCGCCTTCATCCTGCCGCCAGCCTCGCGCATTGGCCCGCAAAGCAGCGAGGAACGGCAGGCGGCGATCAAGGGGTCGCCGATCCACGGGTATTACGAAGAGACGATCGACCGGGAGTCGGCTTACGAAAAACTGAAGGGCGCGCATGCCTCGGCGCCATCGGCCGGTGCCGAACCACCGGCGCCAGCCGGCGCGGCTCCGGCGGACAGCGGCTGGTTCGGCAGCCTGGGCGATTTGTTCGGCGGCGACTCCGGCAACCGGTCGCATCGTGGCGATTCGGTCATCGAAACGGCGGCGAAAAGCGCGGCGCGCGCCATCGGCTCGCGGGTCGGTCGCGAAATCATTCGCGGCGTGCTGGGTTCCATTCTCGGTGGCGGCACGCGCCGTCGCTGAGAAGCGCTGGCGGATAATGTCCGTTTGTTGTCCCGATGCGGTATCGTCGCCCTTGTTGAACGATTTTAGGATGGCATCACGTTCAACAAGTGAGGTCTACAAATGTCCGCTATCGAAATTCTTCCCGGCTGTCGCGCCGCTCTTCTGCTCATCGATGTCCAGGAATCCTTCCGGCACATGCCGTATTGGTCGGTGGCCGACCTGCCGGCTTTCCAGGCGGCGGTATCGCGTCTTGAGGCAGGATGCCGGCAACGCGGTGTGCCGGTGGTTCACATTTTTCATGTCGAAAAGGCGGGTCCTTTCGGCCGGGCGTCGGGGCATGTGCGTCCCCTCGATTGGCTGACGGGCGCGCCAGACACCGTTTTTTTCAAGCACACGCACAACGCCTTCACCGATACCGGTCTCGATCTTTATTTGCGGCGGCGTGGCGTCGAACGCCTGCTCGTCGCCGGCATCCGCACCGAGCAATGTTGTGAAACGACGACGCGCGTCGGCGCGGACATTGGCTATCAGGTCGATTTCGTCAGCGAGGCAACGCTCACCTTTCCGATGACGCATCCGCGCAGTGGTCGCGTCCATACGCCGACGGCGATCAAGGAGCACACCGAATTGGTGCTCGCCGGCCGCTTCGCACGGATCGTCGACGTCGAAGAGTGCCTGGCGCGGCTGGGAAAATCCGATGCTTGAGCTGCGTCCGAACTGCGAAGCCTGCGATTGCGACCTGCCGCCGGACTCGGCCGCGGCAATGATCTGTTCCTTTGAATGCACGTTCTGCGCCGCTTGCGCGCAGTCGCGGCTGGGCGGACGGTGCCCCAATTGCGGCGGGGAACTGCGGCGGCGCCCGATACGCCCCGCCGAGGCGCTGATGCGCCACCCCGGGTCGACCCGGCGGGTATTCAAGCCACTGGCCGGTCACGATGGCGAGGGCTGAGTCGCTGCGACCGCGCGATCTGGCATTGGCGCTGCTGGTGGTCGTCGTTTGGGGTGTCAACTTCGCGGTGATCAAGACCGGCGTCGCCGAGGTGCCGCCCTTGTTGCTCGGCGCGCTGCGCTTCCTGCTCGCGGCTTTTCCGGCGGTCTTCTTTCTGCGGCCGCCTCGCGTGCCGTGGCGCCTTTATCTGGCGTACGGGATGACCATTTCGGTCGGGCAGTTCGCTTTCCTGTTTTCGGCGATCCACTTGGGCATGCCGTCCGGTCTGGCCTCGCTGGTGTTGCAATCGCAGGCGTTCTTCACCATGTTGTTCGCCGCGCTGTGGCTTGGGGAACGCTGGCGCCGCAACCAGCTTGCCGGCTTGGTGCTGGCGGCCGGCGGACTGGCGCTCATCGGTTCGGCGCACGGGGTGGCGATGCCGCTGGCCGGCTTCGTGTTGACGCTGGTCGCCGCGTCGATGTGGGCGGCCGGCAACATCGTCACCCGCGCCGTCAGCCGTCACGGACCGATCAACCAGTTCGCTTTCGTGGTTTGGGCAAGCCTGGTGCCGCCGCTGCCCTTCCTCGCCTTGTCGCTGTCGATCGAGGGGCGACCGGCAATCGACGCGGCGCTTGCCGCCTTCAACCCGCGTTCGTTCGCGGCGGTGGCCTATCTGGCCTGGGCGGCGACCTTGCTCGGCTATGGTTTGTGGACACGGCTGTTATCGCGCTACCCGGTCAATCAAGTGGCGCCTTTCAGCCTGCTGGTGCCGGTGGTCGGCCTGACCACCGGCTGGCTGCTCTTCGGCGAGAATTCGCGACCGGTGCACTTCGCCGGTGGCGCATTGCTGATGCTCGGGTTGACGGTCAATCTGTTTGGCGACCGTCTGCTGATTTGGGCCAGGGCGCGCGGATGACGCTCACGGTGTGGTTCATCCTGACGCCAAACGTGCTGCTGCTCGATTACGCCGGGCCGGCCGAGGCGCTGCGCATGGCGGCCGACATGGGCGGCGACGTATCGCTGCGCTATTGCGCGCCGGTGGAGCGCTTGTCGAGTTCGCTCGGCATCGCGCTCGACGGATTGATGGCGCTGCCGAACACCTTGCCGCCGCGCAGCCTGGTGATCGTCACCGGCAACGCCCGCGAGGCCGAGGATTACGCGCGTCCCGAGGCGCACGCCGTCGTCGATTGGCTGCGACGTGTTCCGCCGGCGGATTGCCGCGTCGCCAGTATCTGTTCCGGCGCCCTGTTGCTGGCCGCCGCCGGCCTGCTCGACGGCCGACGCTGCACGACGCATCACAGTCTGATCGACGCGCTGCGCGTGGCCGCGCCCACGGCCAAGGTCGAGGAAAACCGGGTTTTCGTCGAGGACGGGCCGGTAGTGACCAGCGCCGGCGTGACGACCGGGATCGATCTCGCCCTCTATTTGGTCGAAAACCACGCCGGTGCGGAACTCGCCGCCCGCGTGGCGCGGCGGCTGGCGGTTTACCAGCGCCGGTGCGGCCAGGACCCGCAACTTTCGCCGTGGCTGGCGCACCGCAACCACCTGCATCCCGCCGTGCATCGCGCGCAAGACGCCATCGCCCAAGACCCGGCGCACCCCTGGACGCTGGACGAACTGGCGGCGCGGGCACACGTCAGCGCGCGGCATCTGACGCGTCTGTTCGCCGAACACGCCGGAATCGGCGTTGCCGCCTATCAGCAACGGCTGCGCATCGCTCGCGCCCGGCAACTGCTCGCCGATCCGCGCCTGTCGATCGAACGCGTGGCCGAACTGGCCGGTTTTGCCTCCGCGCGGGATTTCCGACGGGTCTGGCAACGCCACGAAGGCGATGCCCCAAGCGCGCGGCGGCACGCCTGAGACGAGGAAAGCACGTCGCGCATCCCGTCGCGATCCCGAATGGCTCGTGGCCCTCCGGCACCGCGATCAGCTTGTCATGCGGCAAAAAAAACCCCGTCTATACTTAAATCGATAGCCTGCCGGAAGGCTTGCGGCGGCGTCTTTGTCAAGGGAGCACGCATGGAAAGCAAACACACCATTTTCATCGTCGATGACGCCGAACCGGCTCGCCGCATGCTCAAAACGGCCTTCGAGAAGATTTACACGGTGGAAACCTTCGAGAATGCCGAAGCCTGCCTGGAGCGGCTGGCGGAGACCTCGCCGGATGTTTTTCTTCTCGATGTCGGTTTGCCCGGTATCGACGGTTATGAACTGTGTCGCCGGATTCGCGATTCGACGCATCTCGCCGATAAACCGGTCATTTTCATCTCCGCGCTCGACGATTTGGCGTCGGCGCTGCAAGGTTACGAAGTCGGTGGTGACGATTTCGTCGTCAAGCCTTACAAACTGGCCGAGGTCAAGGAAAAGATCGCCCGCGCCATTCGTGCCGTCGACGAACGCGTGGATCTCAACCAGCGACTAAACGACTCCGAAATGCTCAACACGCTGGTGCTTTCCAGCCTCGACGAATACGCGATTCTGATCAACTTTCTGCGCCATCTCAACGGCGCGGAGACCGTAGACGCCGTGGCCAAGGTGACCCTTGAAATGCTGCGCGCCTATGCGCTCGACGGAGCGATCCAGATCCGCCTGGGTGGCCAGGAAGCAACATATAGCAAAAGCGAGAGAAATCATCCACTTGAGCAGGCGGTGATCGCGCACATCCGCTCAATGGACCGCATTTTTCAGTTCAAGACGCGCGCCGGCTTCAACTTCGAGCACCTGACCCTGCTGGTCAACGACATGCCTGTCGACGACGCCGACCATTGCGGCCGCCTGCGCGATCATCTGTCGATTGCCATGGAGGCCGCCGAAGTGCGCTTGGTGGCGCTCGCGGCCCGAGACAATTTTGCGTGGACACAAAGCGAGATCGCCAAAACCTTGGCCGCGGTCAACGGAGCGCTGCTCCGTTTTCGCGCCGACAGTTCGTCGGCACGGACGCAAGCCTTGCTGGTCGGCGACACGCTGTTGCACGAACTGTATGAAATCGTCGTCACGCTCGGCATGTCGGAAATTCAGGAGCAATCCATTCAAAATGTCGTCACGCACGGCGTCAGGGATTTTGGCAGGATTTTCGATTTCAGCAGCGCCATGGAAGCGACGCTCAGCGACATTTCAAATGCCTTGCTTCGGTTGCAGAAGGTCCCTGGCTGAATTTCGCCGTATTGCGCTGAGGACGGGCCGAACGACGCCTGTCGGGCGAGTGCGGCCGGGCGCCACGGCCTGACGAGACTGCGAGAGATCCGATGACGTCAACTCTGGTCTTCGTCCCGATTACCGATCTGGCCATCGGTCACTTCGTACAACTCGATCTCGGCTGGCTCGAGCATCCCTTCCCGTTCAACACCTTCAAAATCCTGTCGCAGGAGCAACTCGATATCATTCGCGGCCTGGGTTTGAGCAAGGTGCGCGTGGATTTGAAGAAAAGCACCGTGGTGGTCCCCGATGCCCGCCAGTCCGCTTCTCCCGTCGAAGAAACGCCGGTCGTGCCTGTCATTTCGCCGGCGCAGGCCGCGGCGATTGAACTGAAACGACAGCGCATCGCCCAGAATCAGGTCTTGCGAACACGAATCAACGCCACGGAAAAACAATTCGTGCAGGCGGCGAAAACCTGTCGGGAACTGACCCGCACGATTTTTTCCAACCCCGCCGGCTCCATTGCGCAGGCCAGCAACCTGATCGGCGGCATCACCGATTCGCTGCTCAACGACAGTGAAGCGATTGTTCATTTGCTTGGCGACAAAATTGCCGGTGAGGAAATTTATCTTCACTCGTTGAATGTGGCGATGCTGGCCTTACTGCTGGGCCGGGAGTTGAAACTGGAGCGTCGTCTGCTGGATACCATCGGCGTGGCCACGCTGCTGCACGACATCGGCAAGGTCGAAATCCCTGATCGGGTGTTGTTGAAAAGGGATCCATGGACCGCCTCTGAACGCGATCTGGTCAAGGAGCATGTCGCCTTCGGCTTCAATATCGCCAAGAAGGCCGGACTCGAGCCTCTGGCGATCCGGATCATCGCCGAACATCACGAATATCTCGATGGCAGTGGCTATCCCCGAGGGATCAAGAATGACGCCATATCGGTCGGCGGGCGCGTTCTCAGCCTGGTGAACGCCTACGATAATTTTTGCAATCCGATCAACCTGGCCAATGCCCTGACACCGAACGAGGCGTTGTCGTTGATGTTCGCCAAGCAGCGCAGCAAATACGATATGGCGATGCTCGGTCGATTCGTCCATATTCTTGGCGTCTATCCGCCGGGAACGGTGGTGCTGCTCTCGAACGACGCCATCGGCATGGTGCTGTCGGTCAACCCGGCGCATCCTCTCCGGCCTGTCGTGATCGTATACGACGCGAACATTCCCAAAAGCGAGGCGATGATTCTCAATCTCGAACAGGATTGCGACGTCAATATCGCCAAGGCGCTCAAGCCTTCGCAACTGGCGCGCCCGGTTTATGAATATCTCAGCCCACGCCAGCGGGTCACCTATTCGTTCGACCAGAACGGCACGGGGCAATAGGCGATGTCCGTCGCGAGCAATATCGATGCCGCGCTACTTTCGGCCAGCCGGGAAATGCTTGCCGTCGTCGATCCGGCAACGCTGGTCATCGTCGATGCCAATCCCTGTTTTTACGAAACGCTCGGCTATCCGCGCGAGGCGGTGGTTGGTCGGCGGATCACCGATTTCGAGTGCGCCTTGCCGGACGTGTTTTTCTGGTCGGAAATCAGTTCCGGACGACTTGGCGAGGAACATCACGCCGAAGGTTTGTATAGCTGCGCCAATGGCGATTTTCTACCGGTGGAAAAAGTCATCCGCAGGTACGACGGCCGTGAAGGAACGCTGATCACCATTTCTGCCCGGGATGCGCGTTCCGCGATTCAAGCGGCGGAAGAGTTGCAGGCCACCTCGTCGACGCTGCAGGCAACGTTCGAATCGGTTGCCGATGGAATCGTCGTTCTCGATACCGCCGGGGAATTACTGAATTACAACTCGCGTTTCATCGCCATCATTGGCAGTGGCGTGGCCATGGAAATCACGCACCGCCAGGGACAACTGCGCATCTTGCGACACCTTTTCCGGCAAACGTTGAAGCCCCGGCAAGCCTTGCGGCAATGGCGCCGGCTGGCGGCGACCGAGGAAGAGCAGACGACACACGTTTTCGGGTTTCTGGATGGACGTGCCATCCAGTGTCGCGGCAGGCCACTGATGATGAATGGTCAGGTTGAAGGCCGCGTGCTCAGTGTCGTCGACATTACCGAGCGCATTACTCGCGAACGCGAACTGGCGCAGGCCCGGGACGCCGCCACGGCATCGGCAAAAGCCAAGAGCGACTTTCTGGCGATGATGAGCCACGAAATTCGTACGCCGTTGACTGGCATTCTCGGCATGACCGAACTGGTTCTCGACGCCAAAATCGACGCCAGGCAGCGCGAATACCTGGAGATGGTTCTGGGTTCCGCCAAAGGCTTGCTGACGGTGATCAACGATGTACTCGATTTTTCGCGGATCGAAGCGGGGCGGCTGTTGATCGAGTCCATTCCATTCAATTTGCCGGCCACGCTGCGCGAAGCGGCGCACCCGCTCAAATTTCAGGCAGCGGCGCGCGGCAACCGTCTTTCCCTCGATATCGACGTCGGCGACCTGCCGTTGCTACGCGGTGATCCGGCGCGCATCCGGCAGATTGTCATCAATTTGCTGGGCAACGCCATCAAGTTCACCGAACAGGGTCGCATCACGCTTGCCACTCGCTGCGAGGTCGATACTGCCGCCAACAGCGCGCGTCTGCGAATGAGCGTTCACGACACCGGGATCGGCATCGCCAAGGAAAAACTCGACCTGATCTTCGACGCCTTCATCCAGTCCGATGTCTCGATCAGCCGCCGCTTTGGCGGAACCGGCCTGGGACTGGCCATCAGCAGCCAACTGGTCAAGGCCATGGATGGAACGATCCGGGTCGAGAGCGTTCTTGGCAAAGGTTCGGTTTTTCATATTGAACTGGTATTGCCTCTCGCGCCGGGCGACGCGGCGGCGATGCCAACGATGGGCGACGAGCAGGCGGCGACGATAGGCCCGCGTAGCATGAATGTTCTGCTGGTCGAAGATACACGGGTCAATCAAGTCCTGATCGGCGCGCTGCTGAAAGCGGTGGGACATCGGGTGACGATCGCCAATAATGGTGAAGAAGCGATTCAGGTCGCCAGCCTGACTCCTTTCGATCTGGTATTGATGGATATTCAAATGCCGATCATGGACGGGTTCGCCGCGACGAAAATCCTGCGCGCGAGTGGCTTGAAAACACCGATAGTCGCCCTGACCGCACATGCCACCGAAGGTTTTCGCGAAGAATGTCTCGCCAAGGGCATGAATGGTTATCTGTCAAAACCCATTGATCGGAAAGCCTTTCAGCAAATGGTCAAGACTTACGCCAGCAAAAATGCACCGATGGCCGACGAGGCGCCGGCCGAGGAACAAATACCGCCGATCATGGCGCAAACCGCGCCGCCCGTACCGCACTTCAACATCGCGGCCGCGCTTGATCGGCTGGAAGGCGACACCGAGCTTTTCGCCACGTTGATCGAGGGAACGGTCGAGCAGGCGCGTCACGATATCGGAGAGCTACGTGGCGCCGCCGACGCCCGTCATGGCGACGCGGTGCGAAAAATCGCGCATCGGCTCAAGGGCTCGCTCGGTGCCATTGGGGCCGAACAAGCGCAAGAAACGGCCCGATTGCTCGAAATGGCAGGCAAAGAGCAGCGTGGCGGTGAGTTCGCCTTGTTACTCGGTCGGCTGGAAGGCGATCTGGCACTCCTAGAGCCGATTCTGCGAAACCATTTGCGGGTACCCCGGTAAGCACGGACAGGGCGGTGTTGGATTTCACTGCCGTTTGACGTCGAACCTCGGAGGCGGCGATACTCCCTTCAGCCTGCCGCCACGGGGCCGGGCTTTTGTCGAACATTTCGCCGGCCTCGCGAACCTGCCTGCCAACAAACCGACCACGAGACTCCGTCAGTGACCGCCTTCATCGATATCATTCTCAGCGCTGGCCGTTCCGCGGTCGAGCTTTCCCTGTTCATCCTGCTGCCGGTCATGGTGGTCATGCTCTCGCTGATGCGCCTTCTGGAAGCGCGTGGCGCGCTGGACTGGCTGGTGGCGCGACTGGCGCCGGTGTTGAAGCCCGTTGGCCTGACGGGCCTCGGTGTCTTCGCCGCGCTGCAAATCAGTTTTGTCAGCTTTGCCGCCCCGATGGCCACCTTGTCGATGATGGAGCAGCGCGGGGCATCCGACCGCCATCTGGCGGCCACCCTGTCGATGGTTTTCGCCATGGCGCAAGCCAACGCCGCGCTACCGATGACCACCATGGGCCTGCATCTGGGCACCACGCTCTTGTTGTCTTTGGCCGGGGGCCTGCTGGCGGCGGCACTGACTTTCCACGTTTTTGGGCGACATTTGTCCACCGAGGAAACCTTGCTCGATGACACGCTCCGTCACCCGTTGGCCGAAAGCGCCAAGGGAATTCTGGACGTGATCAACCGGGCGGGAGCCGAGGCATTCAAAATCGCCATCGGCGCCATTCCCATGCTTGTTTTATCGCTGGTCGTGGTCACCGCCCTGCGCAGCCTCGGCGCCATCGATGCCTTGACCCGCTTGCTGGCGCCGGCACTTGCCGCTGCCGCCATCGACAGTGCCCTGATCCTGCCCACTTTGACGAAATATCTCGCTGGCGGAACGGCGATGCTCGGCGTGATGGACGAAATGCGCCGCAGCGGTCAGGCCAGCGTCGATTTTCTCAATGCCAGCGCCGGTTTTTTGATTTCCCCATTCGATATTCCCGGTGTCGCGGTGCTTATTTCCGCGGGTCGGCGGGTCGCCACCGTGTGGAAACCGGCGGCGTTGGGTGCCTGCATCGGTATCGGTCTGCGCACGGTCGGGCATTTGTTAGCCTGAATCGGTGCTCGTCGAACAGGGCGCGGCACCATTTTTCGTTTGCCACGGCCAAAAAAAACCTGCCGACACGAAGTGTCGGCAGGTTTTTTATCCGAGACTTGAATTACTTGCCGCCGATAACGCCGGTTTCGTTGGCAGCGGTGTTGCCCTTGCCGATGGAAACGGCAGCTGCGTTCTTTTGGTCGGCCTTGATCTTGGTGTTGCCTTGAACCTTGGTGTCGCCCTTGATGGCACCCGCCGTGTTCTTGGCGGTGTTGTCCTTGCCGATGGCCACGGCCGCGACGTTTTCTTGCTTGGCGTCGATTTCGGTCTTGCCTTTCACTTCGGTCTTTTGAGCGAAAGCGGGAGCGGCGGCGAAAGCGGCGGCGAGGACGAGGGTAACGATAGTGCGCATGGTTCTTCTCCTATGGTTTGCATGATAAGTGTGACGATGTTTCGCGGAATTTATTGTTTCGATCCATCGTACTCATTCAACGCGGCGCTCTCTTCTCGGTTGACGGCAATGGCAAGAAAAAAATCGCCCAGCCAACCAGGCTCTGTTCCATGCGTGTATTCAGCAACCCCACCCGATCGATTCTTGCCCACCCCGGCGCGTTTTCCCGGCGAACGCTGGCTGGTTTTGCCAGAAATCAAGGCTTGCTGCTGGCGGCGGCAATCGCTTATTACGCGCTGCTCTCGGTCGTTCCGCTGCTCATTCTGTCGATTGACGCGCTCTCGAAGCTGGTTGAGCAGAACGAATCGCTGACTACCCTGGGTCGGCACCTCGAACGGCTGGTTCCAAGTCAATCGACGGTATTTCTCAACGAGATCGCGAACTTTCTTGAAAATCGGGCGGCGATTGGCGCTGCTCTGCTGGCGACGATGCTGTTTTTCAGCTCGTTGGGGTTTTCGGTGCTCGAAAAAGCGATGTCCGTGATCTTTGCGCACCGTCAGTCTCTGTTGAAACGCCATTTCCTGACATCGGCGTTGCTTCCTTACTGCTTTGTCCTTTTCCTTTGCCTGTGTTTGCTTGCGTTGACCGTGGCGTCTTTCGCGTTGGATGCGCTGTCCCACCGGAGTGTCTCCTTTCTGGGCATCGACTGGTCATTACGAGAGGTGTCGAGCGAATTGCTGTATCTGTTCGGATTCGCCACCGAAGTCGTCAGCGTGACCACGATCTATCGGGTGATGCCTGTCGGCAAGATTCGCATGCGGCATGCGCTGGCGGGAGGGGTCGCGGTCGCGGGTCTCTGGGAAGTGATCCGACAAGTTCTCACGTGGTATTTGTCGACCTTGTCGAAAGCCAGCATCGTCCATGGGCCGATGGCCACGACCGTCGTCGCTTTGCTCAGCCTGGAGATCGTGGCGACGATCATGCTGTTTGGCGCGCAAGTGATCTCTGAATACGAGCAACTGGCGGACAATTGATGAGGTCCGCGTTTCGGCTACACTGACGCACTTTTCTGCAAATGCGCCATTCTTTGCAACGTTCGCACGCCAATCTCCTGTTGCTTGCCGTCTCATTGATCTGGGGATCGGCGTTCGTCGCCCAGTCGGAAGGAATGGGCGGTGTCGGTCCGTGGACGTTCACCGGGACGCGCTTTTTGTTGGGCAGTGCCATCGTCGCGCCGTTGGCCTGGCGAGAGTGGCGGGTGTTGGCGGCGAGCGGCGTGCAACCCGTCGCCGGCGATGCAGCCTGTATCGGCGCTCTCGGGATATTACTCATGCTCGGCGCGATGTGCCAGCAGATTGGCATCGTCGGCACCACGGTTACCAATGCCGGTTTTCTCACCGCCCTCTATGTACCTTTGGTTCCTTTGCTGACGTGGTTGGTGATCGGGGTGCGACCCCATTGGTCGGCGTGGCCGACTTCGCTGGGTTGTCTGGCCGGCACCGGATTGTTATCGGACCCGCGGAGCCTGGCGTTGTCGGCCGGCGATTCCTGGGTGATCGCCAGCAGCCTGTTCTGGGCGCTGCATGTGCTGTTCGTCGGCCGCATCGCTGAACGCCTCGCGGCGCCATTTCTGGTCGCCGGTGGCCAGTTCCTGGTTTGCGGCTCGATCAGCCTCTGCGCGGCCGCCTGGATCGAAACGATCACCCTGGCGGGCTTGCGGCAGGCGTGCTGGCCTATTGTCTATGCTGGCGTGGTGTCGGTGGGCATCGGTTTTACCGCGCAGGTCGTCGGGCAGCGCCATGCGCCGCCTGCCGACGCGGCGATCATTTTGTCGGCGGAAACCGTCTTCGCCGCGCTGTTCGGTTTTTTTCTGATGGGCGATCGACTTGGTGCCCGGGGGCTGGCCGGCTGCGCATTGATCCTGGCGTGCGTCATCGCCGTGCAGGTGGCGCCGTTGATGCGCCGGCCGGCGCGGCGCGGTCAATAACCGTGGCGGACTTGCGATAGAAACGCCTTGGCGCGGTCGTGGTCGGGGTTGGAGAAGAAGGCTTCCGGGGTGGCGTCTTCGAGCATGATGCCTTCATCGAAGAAAATGATCCGGTCGGCGACTTCGCGTGCAAAGCCCATCTCGTGCGTGACCACCAGCATGGTGATGCCGCTGTAGGCCAGTTCGCGCATCACCGACAGCACTTCGTTGACCATTTCCGGGTCGAGCGCGGATGTCGGTTCGTCGAACAGCAGAACTTTCGGGTCCATTGCCAGTGCCCGCGCGATCGCCACCCGCTGCTGTTGACCGCCGGAGAGTTGTACCGGGTATTTGTCGGCCTGATTGCGCAGGCCAACCCTTTCCAGGAGGTTCAGCGCTTTGCTTTCCGCGTCGGCGCGGCCCATTTTGCGGACCCGCATCGGCGCCAGCGTGACGTTGCGCAGAATCGTCAGATGCGAGAAAAGGTTGAAGCTCTGGAACACCATGCCGACCTCGCGGCGAATCGCGTCCAGGTTTTTCAGGTCGCTGTTCAGCTCGATGCCGTCGACGACGATTTCGCCGGAATCGTGCGCCTCCAGGCGATTGAGGGTACGCAGGAAAGTCGATTTCCCGGAGCCGGAAGGACCGACGATGGCCGTCACCTGCCCTTCATGGAAGGTAGCCGACACGTCCTTCAAGGCATGGAAGGCACCGAAGTGCTTGTTGACCTTGCGAGCTTCGATGATCGGTTTCTGGAAGGCGGCCGGCGTTTCGATGGTGGTCATGGGTCACGCCTCCTAGCGTTTCTGGCCGACATTGAGCCGCGCCTCCAGCGCCGCGGTCAGCGTGGTGAATGCCGTGGTCAGGATCAGATAGATCGCCGCGATGGTGATGAACACCGGTACTGGCTGGTAGCTTTCGGACTGCACGCGGTAACCGACCATGGTCAGTTCGACGACGCTGATCGCGTAAGCCAGCGAGGAATCCTTGACCAGGGAAGCGAGGTTGTTGGCCAGCGCCGGCAGCGCCACGCGCATGCTCTGCGGCAGGATGACATCGAGAAAGGTCTGCATCGACGTCAGGCCGAGAGCATGTGCCGCCTCGATCTGGCCGTTCGGCACCGCCATGATGCCGGCGCGAACGCATTCGGTATTGTAGGCGCCGACGTTCAGCGACAAGGCGATCGCCGCGCAGGCGAAGTCGGAGAGATCGATACCCTCCGGCATGATCGTCGGCGCGACCAACCAGACAAACAGTATCTGCAACAGCAGCGGTGTGCCGCGCATCAGCCAGACGTAGGTGTCGCACACCCAGCGCAGCGGCCAAAAACGGGACAGTTTGCCAAGTCCGGCGACGATGCCGATCATCACGCCGGCCGAACCGGCGATCAAGGTCAACCAGACGGTGACTCGCGTTCCCTCGACGAACTGGCCAGCAGCAGGGCCAATCGGCGCCGGTGCCGCCGAGAGCGGCACCGCCAAGCCCCAGAGAAAGACGAGGAGCCCGATCATCGCGGCGAACATCGCCAGCCCGGGATTTTGCTTGGTCCAGTTCATTTTTCAGCGCAACCTTAGGAACGGCAGGAAATATCGGCCTTGAAATACTTTTGCGACAGCGCGTTATAGGTGCCGTCCTTCATGATTTCAGCCAGCGCCTGGTTGAGCTTGTCGCCCAATTCCTTGTTGTTCTTGCGCAGGATCATCGACACACGCTCGACGAAAACCATCTCGCCGGGGACGATACCGGCATTCGGGTTCTTGTCGAGGGTGGCTTTCACGGTGAACTTGTCGGAAATCCAGGCATTGACCTTTTTCGCGCGCAGTGCGGAAAAGGCTTCCGGATCGCCCTTGTAGGTTTTGATTTCCTTGACGCCGGCGATCTTTTTGGCGGCGTCGGCATAACTGGTGGCAAGCTGCACGCCGACCGATTTGCCCGCCAAGGCAGCGACGGTCAACGGGCCGTCCTTGGCGGCCGCGATCTGTCCACCAGTGCAATAGTGGGGATTGGCGAAATCGACGGCCTTGGCGCGTTCCTCGGTGTAGCCGTGCGAGGCGATGGCGAAGTCGAAACGATCCTGTTGCAGCGCCGCCAACTGCGCGTCGAAGGGCACCACTTTCCACTCCAGCTTCAGGCCCAGTTTTTTAGCCAGCGCTTCCGCCAGATCGACTTCAAAACCGGTCAGCTTGCTTCCTTCATAGTAATTGAACGGCTGGAATCCCCCTTCGGTGGCGGCGACGATGGTGCCGGCGTTCTTGATCGTGGCCCAGTCGCGAGCCTGGGTCGGGCCGGCGACCAGCAGTGTGAAAGGGATGACGGCACTCAATAAACGGGCTGAAAAGCGCATGACACCTCCAATGGTAGAGAGCGGACTTCATCGAAAACGGCGTTGGCTAAAAACGGCTTCCCGGTATTTCAGCACGCCGACGCGGCTAAAAAGGCCTACAGGGTACAACAAACGCGAGGATCGGCACATGGCATGACGAGGACAGTTTTTTGCCGTGCTCGCGGGTAGGTCATCAACGCCGTTAAACACGAGCAGCCGCGTGCGCCGCGCCGCCATGCAAAAGACAGACGGTGACCGGTGATCGCTCTACAATGCCGCCTTTCGGCCAACCGTTCGCCGGCAGGCGACCCAGGAAGCGATGTTCAGAACACTCAATCAGCCCGCCTTGTGGGCCGTTACCCTGTCGGCGGCCGGCATCCTGATGGTAACCATGGGCGCCAGACAGTCGCTGGGACTTTTCGTGTCGCCACTGAACACCAGCACCGGACTCGGCGTGGCGGCGATCAGTCTGGCGATGGCCGTCGGGCAGTTCGCCTGGGGCGCCATCCAGCCGCTGGCCGGTGCCGCCGCCGACCGCTATGGCGCCAGCCGCGTTCTCTACGGCGGATTGTTGTTGCTCGCCGTCGGCAGCGCCGCGACGCCGTTCATGAGCAGCACCTGGGGCCTGATTCTGTCGCTCGGCCTGCTGTCGGCGATCGGTTCCGGCGCTGGCAGCTTTTCGGTGCTGATCGGTGCCTCTAGTCAGCGTCTGCCGCTGGAGGCCCGTGGCGCGGCGTCGGGCGTGATCAACGCCGGCGGGTCCTTCGGCCAGTTCGTCTTCGCGCCGGTTCTGCAAACATTGATCCAACGGATCGGCTGGATGGGCGCGATGTGGGCGATGGCGCTGATGACCCTGGCGGCACTGCCGCTGGTGCGGACGCTGGCCCAGCCGGTGGTGACGGCGCCGCGTGCCGCCAATGAAGCCGGGTTGTGGCAAAGCGTGCGTCAGGCGCTCGCCGATCCCAGTTATCAGTTATTGAACATCGGTTTCTTCACCTGCGGTTTTCACATTGCCTTTCTGGTCACCCATTTGCCCGGCGAAGTCAGTTTGTGCGGCTTGCCAAGCTCGGTGGCCAGTTGGGCGTTGGCGATCATCGGGCTATCCAACATCGGTGGCAGCCTTTACGCGGGCGCCTGCGTCGCCCGTTACCGCGGCAAGCTTGTGCTGTTCTGGATGTATGCCTCGCGGGCACTGATGGTCGGCGTGTATTTAGTGGCCCCGAAAACCGATTTGACCTTCTATATTTTTGCCGCCGGGCTGGGATTCACCTGGCTGGCGACCGTGCCGCCAACGGCCGCCATCGTCGGCAAGTTGTTCGGCGTTCGCTACCTTGGCACTTTGTTCGGCATCACTTTGCTATCGCATCAGATCGGCGGTTTTTTCGGCGCCTATCTGGGCGGCATCGCGCTCACCCGCTTCGGCGACTACGGCTGGATGTGGTACGCCGATATCGCACTGGCCAGTGCGGCGGCAATTGCCAACCTGCCGATCCGCGAAGCGCTCGTTGCCAAACCGGCCACCGCCTGAAAGTTTCCCGATGCCCGTCGTCAATCCACTCGGCCAGACCGTCGGCGACACGCTCGTCGGCTGGCAAGCGCCCGCCTTCCCGTCTGGCGAACGCTTGCCGGGGCGCTTGATCGATCTGGAGCCGCTGGACGTCGACCGCCACGCCGCCAGCCTGCACGCGGCCAATTGCCTCGACACCGCCGGTCGCAACTGGACCTATCTGGCGTATGGTCCGTTCGCCACGCTGGTCGATTACCGACAGTGGCTGACAATGACCTGCCGTGGTACGGACCCGCTGTTCCACGCCGTTGTCGAAAGGTCATCGGGCGATGCGGTCGGCGTCGCGGCTTACCTGCGCATCACGCCGGTTGCCGGCTGTATCGAAATCGGTCATCTCAATTTCTCCCCGCGACTACAGCGCACGCCGGCTGCCACCGAAGCGCTGTACCTGCTGTTGCGGCACGCCTTTGCGCTCGGCTACCGTCGCTGCGAGTGGAAATGCGACGCGCTGAACACGCCGTCCCGGGCTGCCGCGCAACGGCTCGGACTGACTTTTGAAGGCGTTTTCCGGCAAGCGACGGTGGTCAAGGGACGCAATCGCGACACTGCCTGGTACGCGGTCATCGATCGCGACTGGCCCGCATGCGACGCCGCGATTGCCCGCTGGCTGCAACCGGAAAATTTCGACCCGGCCGGCCGGCAAATTCGGGCCTTATCGACCTTGATTGGCGACGTTGCCGGGCGTGAAGCGGAGCGCTAGTCCGTCCGGGCGATCTCTTGTGGCAACAATCGCGCCGCGGTGAATCTCGGCGCGATTTGGCTTGCGATGCATGCCGTCAGACCGTCTGTCGCCGGATAATAGTCACGCCCGATCTTGGCTGGCTGGCGATCCCAAGTCCTCGCCAAGGAAGGCGTGGATGCGCACTTTCTTCACCTCTTCGTGACTTTGGTGCAGCTGCCGGGCAAGGCGCATGGCACTTTCCCGGACTTCGGCCATGCCGGCGTTGGCCTGCGCATCGACGAACACTTCCGCCACCACCCCATCGGCGGTGTAATGAGGCACCACTTCCAGCAACTCCACCAGCGGCGATGCCAACGTGGCATGTTTGTCGAAGCGTTCGCGTAGCCGTCGGCGATTGGGGTAGATCGCCACCTCGCCATCGGCCAATTCGTCACGGGTGTCGACGTGGACCATCACCGCGGTGATGTCGGTGACTTCCCTGAGCAGCGTCTTCTCCACCTGGTCGGCGATCTGGTGTCCCTCGGTCACCGAGAGAAAGGTGTCGACCACGACATGGACGTCGACCAGGATGTCCGGTCCCAGCTTACGCGCCTTGACCAGATGGGCCGAAAGCACCTCGGGATGCTCGTTGATGAGTCTGGTGATGGTCGCGCGGATCTCATTGTCGACGGCGCTGGCCGAGTCGGTGAGTTCCTTGAGCGAATCGGTGGCGATCTCGACGCCGACCTTGCCGACGAAGTAAGCCACGCCAATGGCCGCCACCGGATCGAGCATCGGCCAACCGGCGATGGCGCCGGCGATGCCCAGCAGGGCGGCGAACGAGGCAATGGAGTCGCTGCGATGGTGCCAGGCATTGGCGACGATGATGTTCGAGCCGATGCGTCGTCCGACACCGACCGTATAGCGATAAAGCATTTCCTTGACCACCATCGACCCGGCGGCGACCCACAGCGCGAGATGTTCCGGCGGCGCAAGATCGGGGTCCTTGATCCGGTTGGCGGCGTCAAGCGCGATACCCACCGCCACGCCGAGCAAGATAAAGGCCAGCAGCAGGGTCGCCAGGCTCTCGAACTTGCCATGTCCGTAGGGATGGTCGTCGTCCGCCTCCTTGCGACCCAGATGCATACCGATCATTACCACCAGATCGAACAACACGTCGGCGGCGGAATGCAGACCTTCCGCGACCAAGGCCGCGGAGTGGCTCATGAAGCCGATGAGCAACTTCGCCAGCGTTAATAAAACGTCCGCGATCGTCCCGACCTTGGTGACCTTTTGAGCTTCCTTATAATTCTGTTGACGGACGTCGACGGGAGGGGATTCCATGAACGATCTCCGGAAAATTGAACACCCGGACGCGATGCGACGGTGCCCACGTTATGAGAGAGGCGTGAATGTACTCTTATTGTTGGCGCGAAGAAATAGGGGCGATGGCGCGTGATTGGGGCACCTGGTTCCGATTCGGCAAGGCGTACCGTGCCCCGCGATCCCCACATCGTATTTTTTTCGTCTATGCTCGCTGAGTGGCCTGGCACGCTTTCCGGTTGCGCATGCCGCCAACCTCCCCCCTCGATTCATTTCCACGGGTTCTGTCTTGATACCTTTGCGGCGCCTGTACCCGCTGGCGGCTTTTCTCGGTGGCTTCGTCTGGGACGCCCTGACGATTGGTCAGCGGGTGCGGGTGGTCGATTTTTGGCGTTTAGGAGCGTTTTTGCTGGGAGCGGCGGTACTGATCCATTTCTTGGCACGCCGGGATGTGCGCCAAGCGTCCGCGCCATCGACCGGCGACGGCTGGCGGGAACGCCTTGTCGACCTGCGCTGGCAAGCGCCACATCTGCTGTTGCAATTTTTCTTCGGTGGCATTTTCTCCGCCTTGTTCATTCTCTACTTCAAGAGTTCAGGCCACCTCGGCACCTGGTTGATGGCGGCGTTTCTTTGCACCTTGCTGATTGCCAACGAGTTTTCTGGTAGAGCTTTCGGTCAGCGATTCTCCCTGATTTGGGCTTTGTTCGCGCTCAACGCGACCTTGCTCTTCAATTTCGCCTTGCCGCACGCCGCGGGCAGCCTCAATCCGTGGTGGTTTTATGTGTCCACGGTCGCCAGCGTCGCGCTGACGCATCTCCTTTGGCGGCTGGCACCCGGTCGGCCGGGGCGCATCCTGCCCTCGTGGTGCTTGGGCGGCGCCTTGCTGTTGGCATGGAATTTCGACATGGTGGCCCCCGTTCCACTGGTCAAGCAGGATTTGGCCGTGGGCCATGCCTTCGTGCAGGATGCCGGTCGTTACATGCTGCAAGTCGAGCGCGCGCCATCGTGGCAACTCTGGCGCGACCAGTCTCCGACGGTACGCCTGTTGGAAGGCGAAAAACTTTACGGTGTGTCGGCGGTGTTCGCACCGCTGGGCGTGGCGGCGACCCTGGAGCACCGCTGGGAGGTACGCGAGCCGAATGGCTGGCGCGAAGTTTATCGCAATCGTTTTCAGGCCACCGGCGGCAGGGAGCGAGGTTTTCGTGGCTATTCCTGGGTTTCCAACCCGCAGGCCGGGGAGTGGCGATTCATCGTCGCCACGCAGGACGGTCGAACGATCGGCATCGTCTCCGCGCACGTGGAAAGGGGCATGCCTTCGCCGGAAGATCTTGCTCTCCGGGAGTTTTAGAACAACATTGATTTATAGTATTTTATTGAACCTGTTGGTCAGAAAATGGGACAATGGAGCGAACTCGCAGTAGATAAATAGTATGAGCAGACACGGTGAACTTTGTAATTTGTTCTAGTGTGATGTATATCGCTTTTTACTAGGAAATATGGCATAAGCATGAAGAAGGTTGAAAGCTTAATTCGACAATTCTTGCAGTACATCTTGGTTGGTGGAGTCGCTTTTTTTGTCGATTTCGCCACATTGTTTATCCTAACCGACTTTGTCAGAGTCCACTATCTTATTTCAGCGAGTTGCGGCTTCGCACTAGGACTGGCCATTAATTATTTATTATGTGTTCGCTGGATTTTTGAATTTCGCTCGATCGCCAATGTGTCGCGCGAGTTCACGATATTTTCGCTGATCGGCCTTGCCGGCCTCCTTCTAAACAATGTACTTTTATATCTATTGACTGATTTGTGGGGCGTTTATTATCTGACTTCGAAGCTGATTTCAGCAGCGATTATACTGTTTTTTAATTTTTCGCTTCGGCGTTATTTGCTTTTTACGGACCGCAGCAAAACTCCCACATACACAAAGGCATCGCTCCCTTCTGGAGCCAAGCAATGACAAGCTGTTTCAAAGGGAAACCCATGGATGGAGAAAAACCGATCGTTTTAGTTATTGGTGCAGGCCCCGCCGGTCTTACGGCCGCACTCGAACTGATTAGGAGGTCAAAATATTGTCCAGTAGTCGTGGAGGCCAGTCATGAAATTGGTGGCATCTCGCGAACGGTGAATTACAAGGGATACCGAATGGATATCGGTGGCCACCGATTTTTTTCAAAATCGGATTGGGTAATGAACTGGTGGCAGGAAATCATGCCCATAATAGATGCCAAGAATGCAAATATTCCGGTCCAAATTTCATATCGTCAAAAACATCGAGAAGTGAAAACGTCGAGCTACTCGCAGCCTTCCGATTTGGTGTTGCTCATACGCAATCGTTTGTCACGAATCTATTATTTAAGAAAATTTTTTGACTATCCGATCAGTCTCTCTGCTAAAACGCTTGGCAATCTCGGGGTGGTAAGGATTTTTCGAATTGGGATAAGCTACTGTCTCGCAACATTGTTTCCAAAAAGACCCGAACGCTCGCTAGAAGATTTTCTGATAAACCGGTTTGGGGACGAGCTTTACCGCACCTTCTTTAAAGACTACACGGAGAAAGTCTGGGGTGTGCCATGTAACCAGATCAGCGCTGAATGGGGGGCTCAGCGAATCAAAGGGTTGTCCATCATCAAGGCGATCCGGCACGCACTGAGCCGGCCACTCCAACAGAAGTCCATTGAACAGAAAAACACCAGTACCAGCCTGATCGAGCGATTTTTGTATCCAAAGCTCGGCCCGGGTCAGTTATGGGAGGAAGTGGCAAGACGAGTTGAGGTGGCGGGAGGTCAGATTCTCCTTGGGCACAAAGTCTCCGGAGTTCGCATCGTATCCGGACGAGTAGATGCGGTCATGGTTACTGGCAATGACGGTGGGGAAAAGCGGATTGAGGCTGAACACTTCATTTCAACCATGCCGATTAAGGATCTTGTCGCTGCCATGAACGATGTACCCCCCGAAGAGGTGCGTGCTATTGCCAGTGAACTGCCCTACCGCGATTTTGTCACCGTCGGTCTTTTGGTATCGCGCATGAAAAAGATCGATCACTCACTCGCCTCTCAACTCAACGAATGTCCGCCGGATAACTGGATATACGTCCAAGAGAGTGACGTCAAACTCGGGCGTATTCAGGTTTTCAACAACTGGAGTCCTTACCTCGTTGCAGACTCGAAAAACGTATGGCTAGGCCTCGAGTATTTTTGTCAGGAAGGCGACTAAATATGGTCTCTAAATGATAAAGAAATGGCCCGTTGTGCCGCAGAGGAACTACAGAAAATAGGACTGATCGACGTTGCCGACGTCCTCGACAGTCATGTCGTGCGTGTTCAGAAAACGTATCCTGCGTATTTTGGCGCCTATCATGATTTCGATATAATTAGAAAATATGTCGATGAAATAGAAAATCTGTATCTCGTAGGACGCAACGGTATGCATCGCTACAACAATCAGGATCACTCGATGTTAACGGCAAAATTGGCCGTCGATGCAATTATTAATGGTAGTCGCGACAAATCTGCGATCTGGAACGTCAATATCGACGACGACTATCACGAGGAAAAATGAAAGTCGTCGCATATCTCTGAAAGTCCGCCGGTCATGGCTTAGTTCAAAAGGCGACTGGACTGTATTGCACAGAAGCATCTGTAGAAGATTTTGGTATTTCAACCCAAATAAAACGCAAAGCAAGAAGACGATTAAACAAGAAACCAAAACCGACTTGGTTATCATATATGTTCAGGAAGTCATTTCATTTACATGTTGAATGCTGAAGTTCGCAAGCACTGCGCAAGATGCTACTGTCAGGATGGCTCAAATGATGTCATGCATGACAAGCCATCAGTCTCACCATCGATTTCTCCGATACAAAAATCCCAGGTACAACAATATCTCCTCGCGATCATTGTTGCTGCAGCGTGGAGCTTGACCCACCGCTACGGCGGCATCTGGCATGACGGAGTGCTGTATGCCGCGCAGGCTCTTTTTCGGCTGTCTCCTAACCAATTTGAGGGGGATCTTTTTTTCGCGTTTGGCTCTCAGGACAGTTTCTCGCTGTTCGCGCCGATCTACGCCCTTTTTATCGACTTACTGGATTTGCACTCTGCGTCGTTTCTACTCATGCTTGTATCACAGGTGCTATGGCTTATATCGGCCGCGTTTCTCGCGAATCGACTCTGCACTTTTCCCGCCAATTGGTGGGCGCTATTTTTGCTCGCGATATTTCCGCGAGTGTACGGCTCAGACGGAATTTTTACCTACGCGGAAAATTTCGTCACAGCTCGTGTTTTCGCGGAAGCTATCGCACTCCTTGCGGTCGGATTTCTACTGCAAGGCTCTCACCGGATTGCGGCAACTGCGTTGCTGATTTCAGCCGTGCTTCATCCGATCATGGCGTTACCGGCTATCGTGACGGTGATCGCACTCCTCACGGGAACCCGATGGATTGTCACGATTACTTTACTTGGGTTCGCCGCCATTCTGATTGTAATCACGGTTCCAGGATTGCCTTGGGCTGCCTTGTCCCCCATGGACGCTGACTGGTACGGAATTTCCGTCAGCCGAAGCCCGTTCGTATTCCTTGACCGATGGTCGTACACTGAACTCGCCGATCCCGTCTACTGGGTATCGATATTGCTTATCGCAGCGACCGCATCACCAACCCCAATTGTTGCTAGATGCTATAGGGCGACCGCATTTGCTGGAGTGGTTGGGTTCGCGCTATCGGCAATAACGCTGATTAAGCCAGTGGCACTGTTGGTACAAATGCAACCCTGGAGAGCCGCGTGGTTCGTGAAGGTTCTTGCCATTGTCGCGATGGCCGAATTGATTCGATCGACATACACGAACCGTCAGCCAGTGCCCAGGCTTGTCTGTACCGTGGTTTTGGCATGCGGACTTGCGTTAGAACACTTTGGTGCACCAATTGCTTTTGCGTTGAGCATTTGTTACCCGTTGATTGGCAAGTCGAAACGGATTGCATTGATTACGACTCGTTTTCAAAGGCCCTTAATAGGACTTCTAGTCTTCGCGTCCCTGCCGGAAGCCACCCTGTTAATTCGCGATTTCTCGAGTACATCGTCAGCGTTGGTCGCCGATCTATGGTCGGGCGGGTTACCGCCAAAATCACTGTACCTTAATCCGGACCCAATCTTGGTCGCAGGTGTTTCAGGTGTGGCCTTGCTCGTAACTACAAACGCACACCGTCTTCCTGGCAGGGCGCTGCTTTCCCTGTTCGGAACGGCTCTCACAGTCGCATTTGCCGCTCTTTCATGGAGCGTTACGTCAACAACTCCTTACGTGACTCCGTCGATAGGTTTGACCTCTGAACTGATTGATGCAATTCCGAAGGGTTCCACAACCTATTTCGAGAACGGGCATGACATTCTATGGTTTCACATGAAGCGTGCGAGCTATGGATCTCACCAGCAGGCTGCTGGCGTGATCTTCTCGAGAGGCACAGCCATTGAAGCGGAACGGAGGTTGATAGCACTGAATCGACTTGGAACGACGGATGCCCATCTCGGTCGGCAGCCACCGAATCAGATGGAAGGATCAACGGCAGACACTACCATTACTACTGAAGCGTTACGAAAGGTTTGCGAAGATCTTGTTCTCGGGCAACTTATCCTCAAACGACCACATATCAAAAGTTCACTACCCGAGCCTCGACTTGAATTCGGTCTTACACTCAATCCAGCCAAACCTTATGCATCAAAGTATTGGCTGTATTCTTGCCAAGATTTTAGAAAACATGTAACAAATTAATTTATAGATATATTTTTTCTGGCCGTGGTTGCAAAAAGAAATCAGCGGTGAAGCTGGAAAACGAGAACACGGGTCGTTAGCAAGCGCCTATTCGTGAGTGGTCCGCTGTCGACAAAACTTACATTCGCGAGCACGGATTGCGCTGTCAATCGAAAGAATCATCATTTTTCATTAAGTTAGATCACATGGCGTGTTTTGTGCTTGTCGCAACATGGTCAACCAAAGGAGGATTTTCCGCGAGGCGCGCGGTGCGATAAAACAATAAATGGCCTCTTCCGGTGTCGACTTGAATACTTGAATGCGAGCGAAATTCGGGGGACCACAGGCATCGCGCGCCGGTCTACACACACAAGGAGGTAAACACGGTGAAAAGAATGCGACGGGTTGTTGCGCTGTGGCTGTTCTTGGGTTTGTCGACGGTGGCCAGTGCCGGAATGCAAACACTCTCCAACCTGTTCGTGTTTGGCGACAGCCTGTCCGACGGCGGTAACAGCGGGCTACTCACCCAGGCGGCGGCGGGCGTGACGTATCCCCCGCCACCGTATTACAACGGCCAGTACGCCAACGGACCGGTCGCGGTCGAGCAGCTGTGGAAGCTGTACAATCCCGGCGACAACAGCTTCAAGCCATCGCTGGCCGGCGGCACCAACTATGCGATCGGTGGCGCGACGACGGGTCTGGAGAGCTATAACGCGGTCAATCCGAACACCGGAGCCTTGGCACCAGTGTTCGCGCAAAAAAGCAATACTTGGCAATTGGCGACTTTCGCGGCGCAAAACCGTGTTTTTGACCCGGCAAGCTCGCTTTTTGTCGTCTGGCTGTTTCCAAACGATGTCTTTTACTACGCCACGACGGGCCAGTTGCCCGGCACGGTAGCCGGCGGCGCCGGTGGACCGGGCAGCGTGAGCCAGTTGATCGGCAACGGGATCAACAACATCATCGGCACGGTGCTGGCGCTCGCGGCGTCCGGCGCACAACATTTCATGGTGCCGAACATGCCGGATCTTGGCGCCACGCCCGCTTTCCTGGGCGACGTCGCTCTGAGCGCCCTGAGCAGCGCCTTCAACGATAATCTCCGGCTGGCCTTGACCGCGCTCGACGCGGCCTTGCCGTCGGCCGAGATCGTGCAGTTCGACACCGCCGCGGCGTTCCGGGACATTCTTGACAATTCGGCTGCCTACGGCTTGACGAACACGCGGACGGCGTGCATCGCCGACCCCGCTTGCAATCCCGATACCTGGTTGTTCTGGGACGGCGTGCATCCGACCACCGCAACCGATCGGATTCTGGCGGCCAAATTCCGCGCCGCTATCCCGGAGCCGACGACGACGGCGTTGTTCGCTGGTGGCCTGCTGTCGATTTTGGCGTTACGGTGGCGCGCGCTGGCGGTAAAATCGCGGACGGTTGTCGTCCGCCGCGCGAACGGCAACCGTCCGCCAACCTGAATCCGACGGGGCGACGCTGAATCATTCCGGCGCCCGTCCTACCGAACACCGCCGCCATGAACGAAAACATCGTCCGCATCTATCACAACAGTCGTTGCTCGAAGAGCCGTGCGGCGTGTCAGGTGATGGCTTCCACCGGCTTGCTGGTCGAAGTGATCAATTACCTCGAAACGCCGCCCAGCCGCGAAGAACTTGTCGAACTGCTGCGAAAGCTCGACATGACGCCCGCTGAAATCGTTCGTCGCGGCGAGGCCGTATACAAGGAAAAGTACGCCGGCCGCTCGTTGAGCGACGAGGAATGGCTGGATGCGCTGCTCGCGCACCCGATCCTGCTCGAGCGTCCGATCGCCGTGCGCGGCGACCTCGCCGTTATCGGGCGGCCACCGGAAAAGGTTCTGGAACTGCTGTAACGCGGCGGGCGCCGCTGCCCCGCCACGACAACGCCACGCTACTTGCGCTGGCCGGGTTTGCCGCTCCAGGAATCTCGCAACGTCACCGTGCGGTTGAACACCGGCGCGCCGGCTTTCGAGTCCACTCGGTCGGCGACGAAGTAACCGTGCCGCTCGAACTGGAAACGCTGCTCGGCGTCCACGTCTTTCAGCGCCGACTCCAGCCAGGCGTGGATCACCTGCATGCTGTTCGGATTGATATCCTCGCGGAAATCGCGGTCGACGCCTTCCGGATCGTCTTCGCGGCGAGCGCCGGGCGACGGAACGGCGAACAGGCGGTCGTACAAACGCACTTCGGCCCGGCACGCATCGGCCGCCGATACCCAGTGCAAGTTACCCTTGACCTTATAGGTGTCGGCGCCGGGAGTGCCGCTTTTCGAGTCCGGCAGATAGTCGCAATGCACCGCGTTGACCGCGCCGCTTGGATCGCGGTCGAAGCCGGTGCATTTGACGACGTAGCCGTAACGCAGGCGCGCCGTGTTGCCAGGGTACAGGCGGTGGTAACCCTTGCTGGGTTCGACCATGAAGTCTTCACGCTCGATCCACAATTCGCGACCGAAAGGCATCGCCCGTTTGCCGAGTTCCGGTTTCAGCGGGTGATTGGGCGCGAAACACTCTTCGCGCTGGCCTTGCGGGTAATTGTCGATGATCAGCTTGAGCGGGTCGAGAACGGCGACACGGCGTTCGGCGGATTCGTTGAGCACTTCGCGCATGGTGTCTTCGAGCAGCGCGTAGTCGATCAGCGAATCGGAGCGGGAGACGCCGACGCGCTCGGCGAACAGCAGAAAGCCTTCGGCCGGGTAGCCGCGCCGGCGCGCGCCGACCAGCGTCGGTAGGCGCGGGTCGTCCCAGCCGGCCACGTGCTTTTCTTCGACCAGCTGGATCAGCTTGCGCTTGGAAAGCACGATGTAGGTCAGATTGAGGCGCGAGAATTCGATCTGTCGCGGCAGCGGTCGTTGCAGCAGTCCGCCCTCGGCCAGCCGCTCCAGCAGCCAGTCGTAGAACGGTCGTTGATCGGCGAATTCGAGCGTGCAGATCGAGTGAGTGATATTTTCCAGCGCGTCCTCGATCGGATGCGCGTAGGTGTACATCGGATAGACGCACCAGCGGTCGCCGGTGTTGTGATGGCTGGCGTGGCGAATACGGTAGATCGCCGGATCGCGCAGGTTGATGTTCGCCGACGCCATGTCGATCTTGGCGCGCAAAATGTGCGTGCCGTCGGGGAACTCGCCCTTCTGCATGCGCTTGAACAGGTCCATGTTCTCTTCGGGGCTGCGCTGACGATACGGCGAGTCGCGGCCGGCCTCGGTGAGCGTGCCGCGGCTGTGGCGCATCTCTTCGGCGCTCTGGCTGTCGACGTAAGCATGCCCGCTGGCGATCAGGTATTCGGCGAAGCGCACCATCCAGTCGAAGTAATTGGAGGCGAAATAAAGATTGTCCTCGCGCGCCGGTTGCCCCTCGACCACCGGACCATCCCAGGAAAAGCCGAGCCAGCGGACCGAATCGACGATCGAATCGACATATTCCCGCTCTTCCTTTTCCGGGTTGGTGTCGTCGAAACGCAGATGGCAACGACCGCCATAGTCCTGCGCCAGGCCGAAGTTCAGGCAGATCGACTTGGCATGACCGAAATGCAGATAGCCGTTCGGCTCGGGCGGGAAACGGGTACGGATGCGCGCTGGGTCCGGCGGTCCTGCACGCTGTTGGTCGGCCGGACCGGGCAGCCCTGACCAACGGCGCGCGGCGTGCTTGCCGGCGGTGAGGTCGGATTCGATGATGTTGCGGATGAAATTGGTGCTGGCGAGCGCGGCGGAATTCGCGTCCTTGCTGGCGGTATCTGGATTCACGGTGCCTTCCTAGATTCGAGGAGCCTCGCATTTTACCCGGCGAAGCCCCCGCCAAGGCGAGACAAATCGCGCAACCGGCTAGCGGCCGGCGCGCTCGGTGGCCAGTGCGCGCGCCTCGAATGCGGCGACCATCTGGCCGGCCATTGGCAACACCACCATTTGTACGAACGGCAGCAGAAAAAACGACGACGCCTCGCAATCGATGGCGAAATCGACCTGACAGCGGTCGTCGGCGAGCGGCGAAAAAACCCAGCGAAGGTCGAAGCGTCGAAACAGCGGGTCGCTGGAAACGACGGTAATACCGCGCGGCCGGTCGAGCAGTGTGCGCGTGCGAAAACGATGTACCAGTAGGCCGAGCGCCAACGCCTGCTCGGTTTCGTAAACATCGTCGCCGCGATGGACGATCTTGGCTTCGCGCATCAGCGGCAGAAAATCGGGGTAGCGTTCGACATCGGCGACGATGTCGAACAGCCGCTCCGCCGGCTGGGCGATGGTGCGACTTTCGCTATGTCTCGGCATCTTCGTTGGCTCGTCGTGCGGGTGACGGAATTCCGTGGCGCGGCGATCAGTGCTTGGCGCGGCTGAAACGGGTCAGGTTGCGCATGATTTCCATGGTTGCCGGGCGCACCGCGCTTTTGACCGCCTCGCGATCGGCAACCGGCCGGTCGTCGCTGTCGAGAATTTCGGCGCGGACCACTCCCGAGGCGTTGATCGGGAAAGCGACTTTGTACTTTTCGCCCAGATAGGCCACGCGGTTCCAGTCGGCGGCCACGGCGTACTCGCGATGGAAATCGCTGGCCAGCAGATTGCTGCCCAACGAGTAGTCTTCGGGTGGGTTGCGCACGCCAAGCAGCGGTAGCAGCGTGGCCGGAATGTCGAGGTGGCTGCTGATGCCCTTGATCACCCGCGGCGGCTGACCAGGCACGGCCATTACCGCGACGGTGCTGGTCTGATAGCGATTGAATTCCGCCGCGTGCCCCCAGCGACCGCTGCGCTCCATGAATTCCTCGCCGTGGTCCCCGAGAACGATGATCACCGTGTTATCGAGAAGATTTCTTTCGCGCAGGCCGGCGACGATCCGCCCGATCTGCTGGTCGACGAAATGCGCGGCGTTGATGTAGCGGTTCTTGATCGGTCCCATCTGCGCCGCCATGTCGCTGGTCAGGTAATTGAAGTCCTCCAGATACGGCTTGGCGATAACGCTTTCGGGCGGAAAATTGTAGTTGGCGTGCGGCGACTCGAAGAACATATAGGTCATGAACGGCCGCTGCCGGTCGCGGCCGTCGATGAACTTGAGTACCTCGCCGATGTTCTGCTCGTCGCGCTCCCATGCAGGCGCGCCTTCGCCGAACGGGTGCATGTCGGCGGGGTTCATGTTCGCGAACACCGTTTCGACGAACGGCGGATAAATGAAGTTGGTGCTGGTGTACAAGCCAAACTGGTATTTTTCCTGTTGCAGCACCTCCATCAGCACCGGTTGGCGACGCGCCGCCTGCATTGGAAAGAAGTAGTTGCCGTACAAACCGTAGAACATCGCGAAGATGCCCATCTGGGTGACGTTTCCGCCGCTGTAATGCTGTTCCAGACGTAGCGATTTTTCTGAAAGATCCCACAGATTAGGCATGATCTTCGGGTCCAGCATGTCGAAACGCAAGGACTCGATCGCCAACCAGACGATGTTCGGTGGCCGCGCCGGCGGCTCCACCCGCAGCGGCGCCAGCGGATAGCTGAGCGCACCTTGTTCGAGACGAATGCTGTCGGCCGTTTCCGCACTGCGGGTGATCCCCATCCGGGTAGCCAGTCGGCGGAAACTTGTCGGCAGGTACAAGGGATAGCTCTCGGCAGCGAACAGAATCGGCTGATAGTTGGCGGCGGCGCTGACGCCATAGGCGATGCGTTCGCCGACGGTCAGCAACAGAAAAACGAGCAATAACCAACGCTTGCGCACGCCCCAGCGCGGCGGGAGCCCGGAGACGGCGCGGCGTGTCGCCCAGAAATAGGTTGCCGCTTGCAGGGCGAACAGCGCCACGACGATCAGCGCGGCGGTGATTTCGGTGCTGCGGCTGGCGCCCAGCGAATCGATGCCGCCGGGCGAAAAAACCAGGTCGATGACGAAGGCGTTGATATGAAAACCGTACATGCCATGGATGACGCGGTCGGCAAAAAGCAGCACTTGGATCGCGCCGGTCACGCCGATCAGGAACACCGCAAACGCCACCGCGCCGCGACCGCCAACTCCCCGCCGGCTGAGCACAGCGTGCAGCAGATAGCCGGGAATCAGCACCGGCAGCAGGTATATCAGGGCATACGTTCCCGTCGTCGCCACCGTCCACAAGGCGACGGCCGGGGTGCCGTACGCTTGCGCGGTGGTGAAGGACGCGACATGGAGCAATACCCATAGTCCGGTAAACAGAAAAAAACGATTGAGACCGTGGCGAGAGGGCAGCAAAGTCATGAGCGGCGCGTTTAAACGGAAACGGTTATCTTAACGGGAAAACATGAAGCCCGCCTTAAGCATCGCGATGTGGTGGGGAACACGTCCGCGGCGCTGCCATCGAACCGGCCAGCGCGGATGAGCAACAACCCGGCTAGGCTAGGCTAGGCTAGGCTAGGCTAGGCTAGGCAAGGCAAGGCAAGGCAAGGCAAGGCAAGGCAAGGCAAGGCAAGGCAAGGCAAGGCAAGGCAAGTATTATTAGACGACGCTTTTTTATTGCGGGGAGGCGATGCGCTGAACGGCGCCGTGGTCCGCACGCTGTTGTGCGTTTCAATCCGCGCCTCCCGTTGCCGGGAGGCGATGCGACGAGCTGTCAGCGCTCCTGGAAGAGGTAAAAAAAGTCCCGCGACAGCGCTTTCGAGCGTTTCAAGTATCGGCACACTGAAAAGGCTTATCACTGCTTTGGTGTGCCCGCCTGCGAACTGACTGACGGTCAGTGGCTTTGGCTGCTCGGCATGGCGGCCGCCGAGGCCGAGGAATCTATGGCGCGGCGGGGGGAAGGCGGCGGCGAGACGAAGCGTTACCGATCCGCCCGGCGCCCCAGTCCCACAGTGCCAGCCCCGTCGAAATGACCTGGCAGGCGCCGACAACCAGCTTTTCCGCCAGCCAGAGCACAGCCAGAGCACAGCCGAACACGACATCGGGCAGGAACACGGCGGCGACCAGAAGCAATAGGCACATTTCGAGCATAAGGCCAGTATAGATCATGAGCGCCAACCTCAACATCGCCCTGTGGCTGCGCCTGTATGGCAACGATGCCGCCGCCGGCATCCGCCGATTTACCGATTCCGCCAAGCATGGCTTCGGCCAGCTCAGCGCCAGCGTCAAGTAAGCCTGGCGGGATCTGAACGGCTTCTCGACCGCCTCCAAGCTGCTGGTTGCCGCCGGCGGCATGAGCCTGGTCAAGAATGCCATCGACGCCAACCTGGAATTCGAGCAGAAGATACTCTCCATGTCCCAGAAGGGATCGTCGGCACGGTTTCAATCCGCGCCTCCCGTTGCCGGGAGGCGATGCCATGGTTGTACTCGACGACATCGTCGCTCCGGCTGCCGTTTCAATCCACGCCTCCCGTTGCTGGGAGGCGATGCAGGGGTCGGTGTGCCTCGGTCCCGTGGCATTAACTGTTTCAATCCACGCCTCCCGTTGCTGGGAGGCGATGCCTACCAAGATCGACGCCGCTCGCGCCAGAGGCGAGTTTCAATCCACGCCTCCCGTTGCTGGGAGGCGATGCGTGGTGCAGGCATATCCCCCCCTCATCCGATTACTCGTTTCAATCCACGCCTCCCGTTGCTGGGAGGCGATGCGACCAAAACCCTCGGCCTGGTCACCCCGTTCGTGGTCGTTTCAATCCACGCCTCCCGTTGCTGGGAGGCGATGCCGCAGCGCGCGCCAGCCCGTCACCGGCGCACCGCCAGTTTCAATCCACGCCTCCCGTTGCTGGGAGGCGATGCCAAGCTCCAGCCCGAAGCTGATAAAGCCTTGCTAGTTTCAATCCACGCCTCCCGTTGCTGGGAGGCGATGCTGTGCGGCCCGAGGACGACGAGGAATGCGACGACGTTTCAATCCACGCCTCCCGTTGCTGGGAGGCGATGCCGTGATGCACTAGACCTACAACCGCAGCCTATGCCGTTTCAATCCACGCCTCCCGTTGCTGGGAGGCGATGCCCCGAAAAACCACCGCAGAATCTTTGTATTATGTGTTTCAATCCACGCCTCCCGTTGCTGGGAGGCGATGCCCTAAAAACGATGGTATAGCCATGTTGCGCCACGTCGTTTCAATCCACGCCTCCCGTTGCTGGGAGGCGATGCCCGGAATCGCCGCGCCATAGGTGCTGATCTGCTGCGGTTTCAATCCACGCCTCCCGTTGCTGGGAGGCGATGGGGGTTCACGATTTCCTGCCGCGTCGGGAGGGCGCTGTTTCAATCCACGCCTCCCGTTGCTGGGAGGCGATGGTTAGCTTGCCGTTCGCCAAAAGCTTTATCAAACGTTGTTTCAATCCACGCCTCCCGTTGCTGGGAGGCGATGGCGGTTGAATTTATCCCGAAGGGCTGCGACAACTGGTTTCAATCCACGCCTCCCGTTGCTGGGAGGCGATGGGCGTGTTTCCTTGTGGTTTCCGTTCGGCACCATGCCGTTTCAATCCACGCCTCCCGTTGCTGGAAGGCGATGAGGGCCCATGCCGCTCAGTTCCTCGGCGATGCCTTCAGTTTCAATCCACGCCTCCCGTTGCTGGGAGGCGATGGTTGACCTTGCCCGGCCTTGCCCGGTTCGTTGCCTTGTTTCAATCCACGCCTCCCGTTGCTGGGAGGCGATGGCAATGGTCTGAGGGGTCACCTCGGCGGGTTTGCCGTTTCAATCCACGCCTCCCGTTGCTGGGAGGCGATGGCGTGGCCTGTCATGCGGCCCTTGTAGCCTATGCGATGTTTCAATCCACGCCTCCCGTTGCTGGGAGGCGATGGGCCGAATCCGCCACGGTCTTTCCGGCCCTCCCGCTGTTTCAATCCACGCCTCCCGTTGCTGGGAGGCGATGGTGGTGCGCCATGGTGTCACCACGCTGATAGCGGCGTTTCAATCCACGCCTCCCGTTGCTGGGAGGCGATGGGGCATGGTCAATTTCCTTTAGGTTGTGTAACCGCTGTTTCAATCCACGCCTCCCGTTGCTGGGAGGCGATGGATGCACCTTTTACGTTATTCGACATTGCGCGCGAGTTTCAATCCACGCCTCCCGTTGCTGGGAGGCGATGGCTGCTGCCGGAGGCAATCGGGGCGGCTTGCGCCGCCTGTTTCAATCCACGCCTCCCGTTGCTGGGAGGCGATGGGGGAATGAGAGTCGCGCCATGCTGATGACACCGTAGTTTCAATCCACGCCTCCCGTTGCTGGGAGGCGATGCGTGATAGCATGATTACCTGTCAGCAGAGGCGGATAGTTTCAATCCACGCCTCCCGTTGCTGGGAGGCGATGCCTCGTATTTGTCGGCTCCGACAGTCACCGACCCGCCGTTTCAATCCACGCCTCCCGTTGCTGGGAGGCGATGCATAGATTATATGGTTGTCATGCGCCGCCCACATCAGTGTTTCAATCCACGCCTCCCGTTGCTGGGAGGCGATGCAAGTAAAGATAACGAGGGACAACATGCCTTTCCAAGTTTCAATCCACGCCTCCCGTTGCTGGGAGGCGATGCCACCTGGCCAGCCCGGATGTCGGCAGCTACCCGCCGTTTCAATCCACGCCTCCCGTTGCTGGGAGGCGATGCTTTGGTGTATGAGGCGACCTTGGGACGATCCGGCGGTTTTAATCCACGCCTCCCGTTGCTGGGAGGCGATGCCGGCGAATACCGCGCCGTCGCCGTAAAGCCGACCGTTTCAATCCACGCCTCCCGTTGCTGGGAGGCGATGCGCGCCATGGCTTTTGCCATACTTCGACATCGGCGAAGTTTCAATCCACGCCTCCCGTTGCTGGGAGGCGATGCTTTTTTCATCCACCAAATTCATGCCGCCATCGGCGTTTCAATCCACGCCTCCCGTTGCTGGGAGGCGATGCCAAAACGTACTGACCCGGCTCAGTTACATCGTCAGTTTCAATCCACGCCTCCCGTTGCTGGGAGGCGATGCATATCGGCCCTGGTGGATGGGATACTGGATCTCGTTTCAATCCACGCCTCCCGTTGCTGGGAGGCGATGCCGTTTTATCGCCCGCCTGTGCGTCGCACTCGTAAGTGTTTCAATCCACGCCTCCCGTTGCTGGGAGGCGATGCCGCGGAGTGGGACCTATCGACGCACGCCTCGACGGTTTCAATCCACGCCTCCCGTTGCTGGGAGGCGATGCGGTCATGATGAGAGTGCATTTTGCGGTGTTCACGGTTTCAATCCACGCCTCCCGTTGCTGGGAGGCGATGCCGTATTTGTCTGCTCCGACAGTCACCGACCCGCCGTTTCAATCCACGCCTCCCGTTGCTGGGAGGCGATGCTGCGGGAGGAAGGTTCGGAGCTGTGGGTGACGTGGTTTCAATCCACGCCTCCCGTTGCTGGGAGGCGATGCCTCGACGACCTTATACAGCGGGTCTTTCGTTTCACGTTTCAATCCACGCCTCCCGTTGCTGGGAGGCGATGCGTTGATCGTCACTCGATGTCCAGTCCGCGCTGGCGTTTCAATCCACGCCTCCCGTTGCTGGGAGGCGATGCGATAGTACCAATGCCATGTTATGCAGCCTTATTCAGTTTCAATCCACGCCTCCCGTTGCTGGGAGGCGATGCTATGTGTCGTTGTGGGACCAGATCAAAAAATTACTGTTTCAATCCACGCCTCCCGTTGCTGGGAGGCGATGCATCATTGATGCGTCAGGGTTCCAGTTGGATGGAGTGTTTCAATCCACGCCTCCCGTTGCTGGGAGGCGATGCCGTTGCCAGCAGAGCGGCCAAGGGGATTCTGTCGGTTTCAATCCACGCCTCCCGTTGCTGGGAGGCGATGCTGATAGCATGATGATTACCTGTCAGCAGAGGCTGGTTTCAATCCACGCCTCCCGTTGCTGGGAGGCGATGCCGGGAAATGGGCGGCGTGATGTGGTCGCTCTCCCGTTTCAATCCACGCCTCCCGTTGCTGGGAGGCGATGCGAGGCGCATCCGCATAAGCGACCACACCGACGCGGTTTCAATCCACGCCTCCCGTTGCTGGGAGGCGATGCGACAGGGTGTCGCGGCGGCGACTGCAAAACCGCATGTTTCAATCCACGCCTCCCGTTGCTGGGAGGCGATGCCGGTGTGTGAGGATATTGGCGGCTGCCAGTCGGCGGTTTCAATCCACGCCTCCCGTTGCTGGGAGGCGATGCCCTGCAAGCGCAGTTGGCGCTTATGACGGGATGGCAGTTTCAATCCACGCCTCCCGTTGCTGGGAGGCGATGCTAGCCACGTCGCGATGCTACAGCGAGGTGGCGCTGTTTCAATCCACGCCTCCCGTTGCTGGGAGGCGATGCGGGCGGTATTGGTCGGTGTCGCCGATCCGCTCGTAGTTTCAATCCACGCCTCCCGTTGCTGGGAGGCGATGCGGCGAAGCGGCCGATGGCGCCCATGACGCGCTGGTTTCAATCCACGCCTCCCGTTGCTGGGAGGCGATGCCACCATGTGCTCGGCGATGGCCACCTGCACCTTGTTTCAATCCACGCCTCCCGTTGCTGGGAGGCGATGCCGTTGTGGATCAGGCCGAGGTTATTGTTCACCCGGCGTTTCAATCCACGCCTCCCGTTGCTGGGAGGCGATGCCTTGGCCTGGTCGCACGGCCGGATATGGCTATGCCTGTTTCAATCCACGCCTCCCGTTGCTGGGAGGCGATGCGACAGGAGGGGGAGATGATGTGGGCGGCGCATGAGTTTCAATCCACGCCTCCCGTTGCTGGGAGGCGATGCACGCATTGGTCGTAGCGTTGTGCAGCTGGATTGTTGTTTCAATCCACGCCTCCCGTTGCTGGGAGGCGATGCCGGCGGATCTCACCCGTCCAGGTGGTCGCCTTCAGGTTTCAATCCACGCCTCCCGTTGCTGGGAGGCGATGCCTTCAATTTTGCAACCAACGGTAATTGTTCCGTTCGTTTCAATCCACGCCTCCCGTTGCTGGGAGGCGATGCGGCCTGCCTTGCCCGGTTCGTTGCCGTTAATGTGGTTTCAATCCACGCCTCCCGTTGCTGGGAGGCGATGCCGGCGTGCGTGCCGTTGGTGATAGGCACTTCCGAAGTTTCAATCCACGCCTCCCGTTGCTGGGAGGCGATGCTGATGGCCTCGATGCTCAAGCGCTGCTCGACCATGTTTCAATCCACGCCTCCCGTTGCTGGGAGGCGATGCACCACATGACCGGGAAGCCGACCGCGCTCATGCGCGTTTCAATCCACGCCTCCCGTTGCTGGGAGGCGATGCCCGAGCGGTTAATAATTCGTCCAACACGTTACCAAACGTTTCAATCCACGCCTCCCGTTGCTGGGAGGCGATGCTGTTTTTGCAATTATTTTGCGATTTTTTATGACTGTTTCAATCCACGCCTCCCGTTGCTGGGAGGCGATGCGGGCGAACTGCCGATCATCACCGAGGCCCAGGTCGTTTCAATCCACGCCTCCCGTTGCTGGGAGGCGATGCCACCGCATGCCACGCCTGTTTCGCCTTCCCATGGTCGTTTCAATCCACGCCTCCCGTTGCTGGGAGGCGATGCAGGGCAACCTGCTACGCACCAAGCACTTCAATGGGTTTCAATCCACGCCTCCCGTTGCTGGGAGGCGATGCGAAATAATCAGGAGTACATATGAGATATAGCGCCGTTTCAATCCACGCCTCCCGTTGCTGGGAGGCGATGCGTCATGATGACGACCTCACCGTTACCGGTTAAGGCGGTTTCAATCCACGCCTCCCGTTGCTGGGAGGCGATGCCGCATACGCCGACCATGCCCCCGCCATCAACGCCAGTTTCAATCCACGCCTCCCGTTGCTGGGAGGCGATGCAGCAAAACATGAGAAAGACGAAACGGGCGATAGCAGTTTCAATCCACGCCTCCCGTTGCTGGGAGGCGATGCCATGCGATTACCTCGGCGACGGCTTTGTCGAACGTGTTTCAATCCACGCCTCCCGTTGCTGGGAGGCGATGCTTGCGGTGGTTCGCCATGATCGACGGCGAAGAGGCCGTTTCAATCCACGCCTCCCGTTGCTGGGAGGCGATGCCGGCAATCAACGGTCTGTTTTGTCTCGGGGTTTTGTTTCAATCCACGCCTCCCGTTGCTGGGAGGCGATGCGGTAGCCGTTGCCCAGGAGCGCACGGCCGTACTGCTGTTTCAATCCACGCCTCCCGTTGCTGGGAGGCGATGCACGCTGGCCGGGCAAAGATCCGATAATGCCAATCGCAGTTTCAATCCACGCCTCCCGTTGCTGGGAGGCGATGCATCAGGTAAGGGTTGTCACTGACACGCGAGGGGATGTTTCAATCCACGCCTCCCGTTGCTGGGAGGCGATGCAACGAGGCATTTTCCCTACGCATCGCGCGCGCGAGGTTTCAATCCACGCCTCCCGTTGCTGGGAGGCGATGCCACCGCCCTCCTTTGAGCATGTAAATTTTTGCGTGGTTTCAATCCACGCCTCCCGTTGCTGGGAGGCGATGCAGGCGATATACCGCAACTCGCCGCGCGCCTTGGCGTTTCAATCCACGCCTCCCGTTGCTGGGAGGCGATGCGAGCATCGAGGCTATCGACAAGGTGCGCGAACTCGTTTCAATCCACGCCTCCCGTTGCTGGGAGGCGATGCAAAATCCTCATCGCATACCTCTCTCAAAAGATAAGTTTCAATCCACGCCTCCCGTTGCTGGGAGGCGATGCGGCGAGGTGACCACGCTGTACCGCGAGTTCCAGAGTTTCAATCCACGCCTCCCGTTGCTGGGAGGCGATGCCGCTCAACGCCGCCATCGAGCAGGTGGCGAACGAGTTTCAATCCACGCCTCCCGTTGCTGGGAGGCGATGCCCTGGTCTACCCCGGCGAGACTACCCCGAACGGGCCGTTTCAATCCACGCCTCCCGTTGCTGGGAGGCGATGCTCCGCCATCCAGTCACCGGCGGCGCACCAAAAAACTGTTTCAATCCACGCCTCCCGTTGCTGGGAGGCGATGCGGGCGGTGGCCGCTGGATGCTGCTCGCGCCTTTTGTTTCAATCCACGCCTCCCGTTGCTGGGAGGCGATGCCAGAGTCGGCGGCATCGAGCGCGGCGACCTGCACGTTTCAATCCACGCCTCCCGTTGCTGGGAGGCGATGCGCTCGATTTCCTTGAGGCTGCGCTTCTTCAGGTCGTTTCAATCCACGCCTCCCGTTGCTGGGAGGCGATGCACAAATCACCGCGCACTGTCCTGACCGTTACACCGGTTTCAATCCACGCCTCCCGTTGCTGGGAGGCGATGCGTGATAGCATGATTACCTGTCAGCAGAGACGTGGCGTTTCAATCCACGCCTCCCGTTGCTGGGAGGCGATGCCGGAACATCATCCATCACCACCCCCTGACCACCGGTGTTTCAATCCACGCCTCCCGTTGCTGGGAGGCGATGCGCCAGCCTGCCGTCGGGGAGGGCGTGATGTACATGTTTCAATCCACGCCTCCCGTTGCTGGGAGGCGATGCTAAGCTAGACCCGATCACCAACGGGCACGGCCTTGTTTCAATCCACGCCTCCCGTTGCTGGGAGGCGATGCCCGGTCGGGGTCTTTAGTCAGCGTCAAGTCCTGGTCGTTTCAATCCACGCCTCCCGTTGCTGGGAGGCGATGCTGCCCGGCCGCCTTATTCACCATCGTGATGGACGGCAGTTTCAATCCACGCCTCCCGTTGCTGGGAGGCGATGCACCGGCCTGGACAAATCGGGCCGGCTGCGCTTCAGGTTTCAATCCACGCCTCCCGTTGCTGGGAGGCGATGCATCTCCGACACGCCAGTGGTCGGCGAAGAAACCGAGTTTCAATCCACGCCTCCCGTTGCTGGGAGGCGATGCGATTTACCGAGCTCATCGGCGGCCGCGACGGCTAGTTTCAATCCACGCCTCCCGTTGCTGGGAGGCGATGCGTCAGGTAGCTGCGCTGGTCGCGCGAGTCGCCCGAGTTTCAATCCACGCCTCCCGTTGCTGGGAGGCGATGCGGCGTTGCGCCGGCTCATAAGGCGAGCCCGTAAGGGTTTCAATCCACGCCTCCCGTTGCTGGGAGGCGATGCGAGAGGTATGATGCGATGAGGATTTTTTTTGGCGGTTTCAATCCACGCCTCCCGTTGCTGGGAGGCGATGCGACCGCATCGCCTTCCGCGTGGCCGCGCGCGAGGCGTTTCAATCCACGCCTCCCGTTGCTGGGAGGCGATGCGGGCGTGGGGTGCGGGTCGATTTCACTTGCAACCGTTTCAATCCACGCCTCCCGTTGCTGGGAGGCGATGCTCGCGTCGTCATGCTCAACGGGCAATCGATATACATAGTTTCAATCCACGCCTCCCGTTGCTGGGAGGCGATGCGTGACCACCTGGGTAAGCCAGGTGGAGTCAAAAACAGTTTCAATCCACGCCTCCCGTTGCTGGGAGGCGATGCCGCACCCATGTCAACGCCAGCAGACGGCAAGCCAGTTTCAATCCACGCCTCCCGTTGCTGGGAGGCGATGCGTTCGCTGCCCTCGTCGGGCTCGCTCACATAGACGTTTCAATCCACGCCTCCCGTTGCTGGGAGGCGATGCTATAGCGGGGATGCAGCCGCGACAGACACAAAATGTTTCAATCCACGCCTCCCGTTGCTGGGAGGCGATGCCCTTCGAGGATCACCGACAACCACTATCTGCTGGGTTTCAATCCACGCCTCCCGTTGCTGGGAGGCGATGCGCTCGATTTCCTTGAGGCTGCGCTTCTTCAGGTCGTTTCAATCCACGCCTCCCGTTGCTGGGAGGCGATGCCCGCAGCCAGCCGCCAGTGCTCCAAGCGCAACGACGTTTCAATCCACGCCTCCCGTTGCTGGGAGGCGATGCCACGGAACTGACCGGCATCGTGGATCGCCTCGAAGTTTCAATCCACGCCTCCCGTTGCTGGGAGGCGATGCTTTTTTTAATTAATGCATTTGACGACGAATAAAGGTTTCAATCCACGCCTCCCGTTGCTGGGAGGCGATGCGGCACCAATTTCATTTTTGTTGCGTAGAAACACCGTTTCAATCCACGCCTCCCGTTGCTGGGAGGCGATGCCCGACAAAACAATGAGAGTGGCAGACAACCACGAAGTTTCAATCCACGCCTCCCGTTGCTGGGAGGCGATGCATTTATCCCCCGTGCAATCCGTAGTAGTAGTGCCAGTTTCAATCCACGCCTCCCGTTGCTGGGAGGCGATGCGCGCTATATATATAGCGGGGAGGCCGACGCGGCGGTTTCAATCCACGCCTCCCGTTGCTGGGAGGCGATGCTTTTCGTTTCCGACTGGTTCCGTTGTGGTGGTCGATGTTTCAATCCACGCCTCCCGTTGCTGGGAGGCGATGCATATTTTGAGCATACTTAGCTTGCTTGGCATCACCGTTTCAATCCACGCCTCCCGTTGCTGGGAGGCGATGCGCGGCGGGTCGGTGGGGTACGCGGTAGCCAAGGGGGTTTCAATCCACGCCTCCCGTTGCTGGGAGGCGATGCATGATACCCAGCCATCAGGTATCGATACCCGCGTGTTTCAATCCACGCCTCCCGTTGCTGGGAGGCGATGCGGCGTTGTTGTTTGGAATGTAAACGACGCAACAAAGTTTCAATCCACGCCTCCCGTTGCTGGGAGGCGATGCCTTCGAACCTTGCAAGATAATACCTTGTTGCGTTACGGTTTCAATCCACGCCTCCCGTTGCTGGGAGGCGATGCAACTTTATCTTTGTTCAACGCTAATTCTTCCCAATGTTTCAATCCACGCCTCCCGTTGCTGGGAGGCGATGCCCGAAGATAGCCTTGCGAAATGCCTTGCTTTTTTGGTTTCAATCCACGCCTCCCGTTGCTGGGAGGCGATGCCCGCTTGCGCGGCCCCGGATTGTTGCAGTAGGTTAGTTTCAATCCACGCCTCCCGTTGCTGGGAGGCGATGCTTGATAATTTTGCATCGTAAAGACGCAGCAAGCAGTTTCAATCCACGCCTCCCGTTGCTGGGAGGCGATGCCGACAATATAATAAACATCTGGATCAGCTACAATGGTTTCAATCCACGCCTCCCGTTGCTGGGAGGCGATGCTCGAGTCCGCGCACGCGGCGACGAATTTCAGATAGGTTTCAATCCACGCCTCCCGTTGCTGGGAGGCGATGCCGGGCTTCGATTTCTAGGTGGGCGTTGGTTGGCTTGTTTCAATCCACGCCTCCCGTTGCTGGGAGGCGATGCACTGGCGCTGATGGTCGGCTGGCAAAACGGCAATGGTTTCAATCCACGCCTCCCGTTGCTGGGAGGCGATGCAGGATGATCCAAGACCGTAGGCTTTCATTTAAATGTTTCAATCCACGCCTCCCGTTGCTGGGAGGCGATGCTCTGAGCGGCGTCGTTACTATCGGCTGGTAAAAAGTTTCAATCCACGCCTCCCGTTGCTGGGAGGCGATGCCAGCCACCGCGCCGACGCGTCGGCGACTGACGAAGTTTCAATCCACGCCTCCCGTTGCTGGGAGGCGATGCGGTATATGCCTCGACGGTGCTCGGCACGCTGCGCGGTTTCAATCCACGCCTCCCGTTGCTGGGAGGCGATGCACAGATATATGAGACTCTGTGAGACTCTGGCACAGTTTCAATCCACGCCTCCCGTTGCTGGGAGGCGATGCCGCCAGCCAGTAACCGGAGCCGCCCCAAAAAACTGTTTCAATCCACGCCTCCCGTTGCTGGGAGGCGATGCTTCTTCGGTTTCATGCACCGAACGCGGCGGGAAGCGTTTCAATCCACGCCTCCCGTTGCTGGGAGGCGATGCCGGTTCGGGCTATTATCGCCCAAATATCCAACGGTTGTTTCAATCCACGCCTCCCGTTGCTGGGAGGCGATGCAAGGGCTGCGCGCACGAAAGGAGTACCTAGGATGGTTTCAATCCACGCCTCCCGTTGCTGGGAGGCGATGCCTGACAACCACCAAGACACATACCAGAGGGAGCAACAGTTTCAATCCACGCCTCCCGTTGCTGGGAGGCGATGCAGCGACTGTCCGTGGCGCACGGACGCCGTTGGCGTTTCAATCCACGCCTCCCGTTGCTGGGAGGCGATGCCAGAAGGCCGAGGAAATTATCCAAGGCCCAATAATGTTTCAATCCACGCCTCCCGTTGCTGGGAGGCGATGCCGTCAGCAGTTGGCGAGGCATCAGGATAATTCTAAGGTTTCAATCCACGCCTCCCGTTGCTGGGAGGCGATGCACACCAAGAGCGGAATTAATACCAACATAAGACAGTTTCAATCCACGCCTCCCGTTGCTGGGAGGCGATGCAGCGCGCATCCTGATCGTCGGCCGCGCCCTCTGTCAGTTTCAATCCACGCCTCCCGTTGCTGGGAGGCGATGCCATGGCGCGTGATTCTAAGGATGTTTACACGGGCGTTTCAATCCACGCCTCCCGTTGCTGGGAGGCGATGCCGTGTATATGCCGATTGACTAGTTTACGGACATTGGTTTCAATCCACGCCTCCCGTTGCTGGGAGGCGATGCCTCGGTTTGAAGTGCAATTGGGTCGGGAATACTTGTTTCAATCCACGCCTCCCGTTGCTGGGAGGCGATGCGTTTTCGGATTGGGTCGTCGAGCGCCCTAATCCCGTTTCAATCCACGCCTCCCGTTGCTGGGAGGCGATGCATGGCGGGACGCATGGCTTAGCCGCGCAGGTGGGCGTTTCAATCCACGCCTCCCGTTGCTGGGAGGCGATGCCATCCGCATGGATTGCGGTGACTTGTGCCTTGCTGTTTCAATCCACGCCTCCCGTTGCTGGGAGGCGATGCCCATAGTCACTACTTCCTGTAGAGCTACTTTGTTGTTTCAATCCACGCCTCCCGTTGCTGGGAGGCGATGCCTTTCCGGGGAAAACCTGATCCGCTGGGGCTTGCTGGTTTCAATCCACGCCTCCCGTTGCTGGGAGGCGATGCCTCATATCCATCAGCTATATGAGCTATATGAGAGGTTTCAATCCACGCCTCCCGTTGCTGGGAGGCGATGCTTGTTGATCGCCCTGCCGACGGCGCCTTCGCCCCAGTTTCAATCCACGCCTCCCGTTGCTGGGAGGCGATGCCCGCGCAGTCAAAATCTGAAAGGAGCAAAAAGTGAGTTTCAATCCACGCCTCCCGTTGCTGGGAGGCGATGCCGCCAGCCACCGCGCCGATTGCGCGGCGACGGACGTTTCAATCCACGCCTCCCGTTGCTGGGAGGCGATGCTCCTCTTCCGTAACCACCGGAAAAGTAGAAATGAAAAGACCGCGTTGCGCGAACCTTTTCTTCCTGAGCGAAAAACATCTTACGCGATTTGCGTGTGTGCTGGAAAGCGGCGCCGATTCAGACAAATAGGTGGCGCGCGGATCTCCCGAGAAAACCCGTTCACTTGAGGTTCGCGCGGGCTCACAGGACGAGCGGGGCATCGAAATCGGTGGCGCGGAAACGGCCGTGTTCGCGGACTTCGTAGCCTTTGAGTTCGGCGATGCGGTAAAAACGCAGGTTGTCGGTTTCCATTTTGATTTCCGCCACCAGATCACGCTCCAGTGCCTCGAAACGCGCGCGGTCAACCTGGCATTCGAACACCGATTTCTGCACCCGTTGGCCAACGCTCTCGCAAAGTTTGGCCACTCGACGCAAGCGCCGGCGACCTTCCCGGGTTTCAGTGTTCACGTCGTAGCAGACAATCACCAGCATGATCAGCGCACCAGATAAGGCGGATATTCGGCGGTGTCACCGCGTAGCGTACGCGCCAGCAGGCGGGCCTGAATGTGCGGCAGCAATCCGAACGGCACCGTTTCACAGAGCAGGGGATGCGTCAGATTTTCCTGCTTGCGCTCCTGATAGGCGACCAGAACGGTCTTTCGGGCATCGCCTTCGAGCAACACCGCGCCGCCTTCGCGCACCACGAAATCGTCCGCGCCGACTTGTCCGCGATTGATCAGCGACAGCACCAGGCGATCGGCAAAGGCGCGGAACTCTTCCATCAAATCAAGCGCCAGTGCGGCGCGCCCGGGGCGTACGACGTGCAGGAAGCCGATTTGCGGATCAAGCCCGCACGCCTCCACTGCCGAGCGACAGTCGTTCATCAGCAGCGAGTAAACGAAAGACAGCAAGGCGTTGATACGATCCCGCGGCGGGCGGCGGCTGCGCCCGTCCATACGGAAACTCTCCCGCGAGGAGGCGCGGATCAAGGCATTGAGCGCCGCGAAATACTGGCGCGCCGCCTCGCCCTCGATACCGCGCAAGACATCGGCGTCGCCGGCGTCGGGGAGCGCGCGCAAGGCGGCCGCCAGATCGGCCGCGCCGCGCGCGAGAAGTGCCGCGTCGTCCGTCGCCTTGGCCTCGCGCGCGCCGCGCAACAACACCTGACGACAATTGCGCAGCTTGCCGGCAATGCAGTTCCGGGCCACGGCCAGGGCAAAAACCGGGTCGCCCGCCAAGCGATGTTGCGCCTGACGCAACAACACGTTGCCGGACACCGGCCCTTCCAGCCGGGCCTTGAAACGCCCGTGCCTGTCGAGCAGAACCAGACCGATGCCGCTGTCGGCCAGCTTGTGCATCAAGGGCAGCGACACCGACACATGCCCGAGGCAAACCACCGCGCCGAGATGATGCAGCGGCACCCGCAGGCGTGTTTCCTTTTCGACCTCGACGCGCAGGGTTTCGTTATCGAGATGGAGGTAACTCTCGGGCGTGGTGACGTAAAGCGTGTTCAACAGTTGCATGTCAATCGTCCACTTCAAACAGGGACGGCCGGGCGGCCGCCTGCTCCGGCGTCGGCGCCAAGGCGGCGGGCTGGCACAGGTCGCGCAACGAACAGGCGCGGCAGCGCTCGTTGTTCAACGGCCGTGGCAACACGCTGGCGGCAAGCAAACGGCGCACCGCGTCCACCGCCTGCCCTGCTTTTGCCCGCAAAGCGGCGTCGACCGCCACCGTGCGCCGCCGACGCGAAGAGGCGTAATACAGGGCCCCTTCCGGCACCGGTTTGCCGAACATCTCTTCCAGACACAGCGCCTGCGCCGCCAACTGCAAATCGTCGCAGGCCGCGATGTCCGCCCGTTTGTGGCGCGAGCCGTGTTTGTACTCCACCGGATACGGCGTGCCGTCGGGCAGGAACTCGACGACATCCGCCTTGCCGATCAGCCCGAGGCGGTCGCAAAACAACGGCAAGGCGCGCTCGACGCGCAAACCGTCACGCCACTCGAAGCCGGGATCGTCCACCCGCTTGTGCAAGGCCTGGCCGCGCTGGGTGAACAGGTTTTCCTCGAACACTTGCTCGACGTGGATCAGCGCGCACTGGCGCGGGCAGTAGGCCCAGTGCTGGAGGGCGGAAAGAGGAATGGGATCAAGCGCTTCGGTCGCCATCGCTCACTCCTGCCAATGGCTTTGGCAACTTGCCTGGATTGGCATTGCCCAAGGATGACCGGAGGACCACATCATGATCAATTCCCCCTTTGAAGATATCGAAGCCGCCGCCCTGCGACTGGCGCCAGCCGAACGCGCAAAACTGGCGGAACGCCTGCTGGCCAGCCTCGACGAAGACGATGAAATTCTGGCTTTCCGGTTTGAACAGGCGGCGCGTCGGGGTGAGGCATACGAGCGCGGCGAAATCATGCGAGCGACCGGGTCGCGGAAGTTTTTCTACAAGACGCCCCGCAGACGCGCCAACGTCGGATCGAATACCCGGAAATTGGCAAGCTCGTCTCGAAACGCTTGCGAGCGCTGGCTTTCAAGCATTTCCCCTATTTCCTCATTTACCGATTTTCCGCTGACGGCAACAGTATTCATGCCGTTGCCCACCAACGCCGCCGGTTTGGATACTGGTCTGGGCGGCGCTGAGCGGACAAACATCAGAAGCCGTCGATAATTTCCGGCTCCAATCCGGGCAATGCCTGACGTAAGGCATCCTTATCGAAGCTGCCGTCTTCCTTGAGCAGGTTCCGTAGCGAATCGTGGACTTTGGCTGCCGAATGTTGTCCCGCCTTGCAATTGTGCTTCCACCAAACGACCGTCAGAATCTGCATGCTGCCATCGGGGCGAGCAGAGGAGGCGTCGTTCTCGAAGAGTCGCGGCAAAATCCCCTTGATGACTTCCGCATCGGCATCGCTGAAGCCGGTTCGTTCGGCAAGTTGAGGATTGATGCTGCCGTAGCACTCGTAAATCCCATGATCAACCCGATGTTTCATGCCCATGGTGTCGGCACCGCGCTTGCTGCCATCGCCTTCGCCACTGACGCTCTTGGTGATCTGCGTGCTGGTCACGCCGACAATTTCCTTGCTGAAAGCGGACTGCACCGTGACCGGGCCTCGAATGGGAATGGACACACCACTAGCATCACCATCCTTGCCGAATGCAAAAACCTGTCCAAATGCCCGGACGTCGAACCATTTTTCGCAGGCTTTCTTCGCGGTCTCGTCCTTCTTTGACTTCTTCGGGTTCCAGGCATCTTTGCCTAAACCATTGGTTTCCGACTCCGCCCTGCTTCGTAGACTTGGCTCACCATCTGTCTTGCGATCATCAGACTGTACAAAAATCGAATGCTTCTTCTCTTGCAGACGGTCTCGCAACTTACGCTTGAGGCAAACATCGGTGATTTCCCCAAAGCCACCGTAATCGGTGCGGGGACGATTGCCGTTCAGCGGATCACCATTTGGATTGGCATTGCGGACGCGCAAGACGAGCGCGAAATCGATTTTGTTTTGCAGGGTGCTCATTTGGGTTTCCTTTCAGAAAAATACTTGGCTAATTCAGTCGGTAGTTTCGGCTTGGCTATCGGCACTGGCGGCTTGTTTTTCCGCATCCGCCGCGGGCCAGAAATCCTTGCGCTGCGCGTGGTAGCCGAGCAGAAACTCGCCGCTTAAGGGCGCATCGCTGGTTCTTTCCGGCAAGTCATTCAGCTGACACATGACCTCATCCAGCAACTTGCGACGCTTGACCAGGAGGCCAACCGATCTGTCGCTCCCGGCCTGCATCCGGGCTTCGTAGGGTTTGAGTGCAAGCTCAATCGTCCGCCAGGTTGAGAACGGACGATCCGCAAAACGCTGCATCAGTCGGCCTGCCGTGGTTTCCCGTTTTTTCCCTTCATCCGATGTCGACAAGGCATAACCTTCAACGCTGTCAGCGATGGCCAGCAAACGGCCATAGAGGTAGTCGCGGCTGTTTCTTTCCGTTTCCAAATCCATCTGGTAGTTCCTTTCCTGGTGGTATCCCTTAAAAAGTGCGCAAGCTATTCCCAAAAGCTTTTCCCAATAGAAGCGGCCGAGATCATGGTTTTCAGCTTGCCCAATCACTCCAACTCGGTTACTTGCTCGCCGAACCGTACTTCTCACAAGATCAAGCGGCACATCCCAACCATCAACAATGCACGGCAACAAACGCTCTACCGTTGCCTTCTGGAGTTTTTCATCGAGACGCCGACCGTAGGCCGCTTCAGCAATATCAGGCGGCGCTGGTGCGCCAATGAAACGCGTGTCCTTGCCGTAGTTTTGATGCCAGGCATACCGTGCATGCCAAGCTTCCAGTCGCTTGAGAAAGTCAGAGCCCTTCAGTTCGCGGTAAAAGCTGATCGCCATACGACCGGGCGTCGCCGAATCCAAGCCAATTACAACAACATCTTCTTTGGGGTCGAGCTTGGTGCCGTAACCGGCAACGGCTTTCTTCAGGCGCAAGGCGAAGTTCTGGTCGGTACCAACCGAACTGGTCGTAGCTTTTATGTCCGAGCTATCAAGCTCGAATTGCTCAAAGATGTTTTTGATTGGATTGGGCAACAAAACACCGGAAATAGCCCAACTCACGATGGCCTGATCGCCTTTCCGGTAACCTTGATGGGCAAGCAGCCAGCGCAAGGCGTTATGCGCCTTTTGCGTGACATCGAAGCCCACCGAAATAACTTCCTTTGCCTCTATGAACTTGCCGCGAAAGGTATAGCCGGAATCATCGTTAGCAGAAATCAGCTTGGCCTTATCGCCGGCATGCCTGAGTTTCGCCGGGTGCTGAATCGCTAGCGCCGATTCCTGTCCAGTCACCATGCAAATCCCGAACAAAGCTTGGGTATGCTGGTAATACGCTATCCAGGAGTCAATCAGGGCCTGATCCTGCCAAGTTGCGCTCAACGGATCATCTGGTGCGCTTTCCACCCGCCAACGAACAAACGCATATTCGGGTGCTTGGGTGTTCTGAATGACTTTGAAAATGGCCGGTGCGGGATTCGCCTCATCGCTCCAGCTTTTGAGAAGTTTGCCGTCCTCGCCAAGCGGAAGAATTCCCACCGTGACCAGATCCCGCACCACACTCCCTTTTTCAACGTAGTGGAGAATGGCCGTCAATTTCGGATGCGGCCATTCAGAGACAGCCCAGGCGCGTAGCCCAACGAGATAGTCCTGATGCGGCACTTCCGGCGCTTTGGCAAAGCCCGAGGTCACTTCACCGCCGAAAGCCACAAAGTCCTTGGCCACATACTGCAACTTGTCGCAAAGCGGATGATTGACGGGCTTGATTCCGGACTTGGTTGCAGAAAGCTCTGTACACGGAATCAGCGTTGTTCCCTGGGTTTTCTCGATAACCGAAGCGCGTTTGAAACCTCCGCTGCCGTCGAGCACGATTTCAATCTGCGCCTGCTGGGTGGAGTGGCAAATCGGCATCAGCGGCTCGAAACCTTCCGGCTCGTGCCCGGCACACTGTTCGTAAGTTTCATACAGTTTTTGAATCCAGCTCATGATTGCGCCTCCAACTGGTCGGCCAAATCATCGGCTTCTTCATCCACCGCACGCAGATTGGTCGAAATGCCAAAGGCTTTCGGACTCATATCCCTGACGAATCTCCTCACCTTGCAGTCTTCCGGTCGGTCGAAACGGATCACGCCGTTGACCATCGTCGGAGAGCAGCTTCGGGTGTACAGCTTGTTTTCCCCGGTCTCGTCGGGATAGTCGAAACTGTGAAACATCAGCCCGAAACCGAGTTCGCCGTCGGCATCCAATTGGCCGACGCCGGAACCGAATTCGCAAGGCTCGACGTACCCTTGGCAATCGCGTGTTCCCAGATAAATATCCTGGCGTCCGCCCCGCTCCAGCATGCGCTTGGCAATGTCGTAGTGTTTCCCTTCTATCCGATCCGCAGCCAATTCCTGACGGTGGGTGTTCCACTCGAAATGTGCCCGAACCTGATACTCGACATCAGACAGGAAGGTATAGATCGCCAGACTGTTACCACCACTGAATTCCTGCGGCTTGGTGCCCTTGGTCTGCGTCCGGATACGCTTCATGACGCGCACTTCATCCACCACCCAGATCAGCGTCGGTTTCCAGTAAATGGACTTCAAGACGCCCTTGAGGGCTTCATAGGTGGGGATGTGGTACGAGCATTTTTCGCCACCGATACGGGTGAGAGGATCGGTAAATAGGGCATAACGGCCCCATAAACGGAATTCGATACTGTTGCGCCTAGGCATTGAGTGTCTCCATCAAAGAAACGGGTTCGGTCGCCAGACCGAACTGCTTGCTGTAATAGCGGGGATCAAGGCTGTAAATTCGGACGCCCTCCTTGATGACGTGCAACGCCCCGGCCTTGGCAAGTTTGTCGAACACATACGGAAAAACATTGACGGTGAATTGCTGGGCTTCGCGCAGCAATTCACCCTCCAGCGAAATGTCGTAGGCACCATGCAGGCGACCAATCAGATCAACCCCTGCTTTGTCCCAGGGAACCACCACGCCTTGCGTTGGCGAGTCGATAGCTTTGAATGCGTCGGCTGCGGACATAAAGGATTGATTCAGTAGCCGGGTAGAAATCTGTTCCCCTTTACGCCCGGCCTCTGCCAAGGAAAGTCCGTTTTCCGACAACAGGCTCAACAAGGAGTCGTTGCGCCCAATGGCTTTCGCCTCTTTGGGCGAAACTGGATAACCCATATCCTTTTGCCGCGCGAAGAAATAATGGGTGTAGTAATCCTCCAATGCCTTCGGCCCCAATAAATCGTGTCCATAGCGCTCGGGCATATCTCGGAAGTAATCGAGAACGATTGGCACCGTGTCCCGACCGACGGCGATGTCCTCAAGACACTTTCGCGTGACATGCTCACCCGATGGATTCACCAAATGCACCCGGCCTTGCGCCGACTTGCCGTTGCGATTGCAACGCCCCGCCGCCTGCGCGATGGAGTCCAGGCCAGCCATGGAACGAATCACAGCGCCGAAATCGACATCGACACCGGCCTCGATCAACTGCGTGCTAACGCACAGCGTTGGCAGACCAGATTCCAGGCGAGACTTGATCTTCGCCAACTCGGATTTCCTGTGCATGGGGCACATGTCGGTGCTGAGATGAAAGAGGCTCTCGGCATCGACCAATGTCTGGCTGGCTAGAAAGATTTGCTTGGCGGCATCCTTGGTGTTGACGATAGCCAGACAACTCCCCGCCCGCTCAGTCTCTGAACAAGCCAGATCAGCTACCTCAGAAAAACTCCAACCATTTGGCCGTCGTTGATCAACGATCTCCACGCGCTTGAGGTCCGCAAAAAGTTGGCGGACATCGCTGACAATTTCATGGCGATCGGCCAAACGAATCGCACCCTGATCGACCGCCACCTTATGCAGCAGTGGCTGCGTGGCCGTACAGAGCACGACGGTACTGATGCACTGTTCGCTAAGGAAATTGATGGCGTTATTGAACAAGTGGACACAACGGATCGGCAAAGTCTGGATTTCGTCGAAAATCAGAACCGCATTGGCCAGCTGGTGCATTCGCCGGGCGCCGCGAGTGCCACTGCCAAACAAGGTTTCAAGCAACTGCACCATGGTCGTGTAGACCACTGGCGCATCCCAGTTCTCGCAAAGCATCTTTTCCCGCCAGGTCTGTTTTTCCGGGGTAATGCTGGAGTGGTGCTCCAACACCACTGTGCCCTTATCCTGAGGAAATTCGTCAGGCTCAAGAATGTCGCGAACCACTTTCGCGTTCTGGTCGATGATGGATGTATACGGAATCACGTAGATGATGCGATCCAATTTGTGCCGCTCGGCATGGTGTAAGGCGAAACGCAGGCTGGCCAAGGTTTTGCCGCCACCCGTCGGCACCGTCAGGGTGTAAATCCCGGCTGAGCGTACAGCGGCATCTTTACATTCAGTGGAGATTTGCTGCCGCAAGCGGTCAATTGGATGTCGCGGAGCGAAGGCTACCAGTGCGTTTTCCAGTCGCCCGATCAGAACAGCCCAAGGAACGTAATCGCCTTGGGGCCGATTAGCGGCGACTTTCTTTTGTTCAAAATTCGCCGTATCGATACGGTCGGCATCAATCAGGCAACTGAACAGGAAACGGACGGCAAGGCCGATTTGCTGATACAGCGGCCTTTCATCTTTCTCGTTCAGCTTGAGAGCCGTTAACAGATTTTTCGTTTCGGCGATTAACTCAGGCGAATCGAGCAGCACATGTGCCCGCGCCAGTATTTCCGCATCGGCGCAGGACTGCACTTCTTCAAGGTGGGTCTTCTCTTCCGGCTTCTTCATGCGCTTGCCGAAGACATCGCCACCCTCTGGATCTAGACAGTCGATCAAACCCGAATGGTGGGATGCGATGCACAGGGCCAGTAACTGGCCAATCAAGGATTCAACCGGACCTTTACTCGCCAAGACCTGCCAAATAAATTGAGCGCCAGCCGAAGAGTGATCGATTTTTCCCTTTAGAGATCCAAAATCGACGTAATCATCCTCGTCTGGATTAAGCAACTCAAGGGCGGAATGGATATAGCATCGAAAATCTTCGCTGTATTTCCCGAGGTCGTGAAGTAGCCCAATCAACTCTCCAGCGACCTGAAGACGAATCTTTTTGCTGAAGCCAAAAGCGTACTTCGAGACATTGAGCAAATGATCTGCAAGGTATTGCGGGGTTTGATCCGACTCCCGCCAGTGGGCAATTGTCTTTTTCATATCCGGCTTTATTCGCCCGAGAAAATCGTTCTTGAACTCACTCATCCCCATACCTCCCCAGCGCCGCCTTCAACAAGCCCGCCACCTTCTCCCTTAACCCCGTCGGCGCTACCACTTCGCACGCAGGTCCATATTTCAAGATATCCATGATCAACTCCGGGTCCTTGCTGTACGGCAGGCGCAACTGGTAGCTGCCGTCGTCGAGGAAACGCCCTTGCTGCCCGGGGTGCCAGTTTTCGGCGGCGACCCAGCGGGCGCGTTCGGGGGTGAAGACGAGCGTGGCCCATTGGACCTGAATGCCGGCGAAGATGCCGTAGCCGGCGCCCAGCGTGGCGTCGAGATCGGCTTCGGGAATTTCCCGCGCGGCCGCGTCGATGGTTTTGACGTTTTTGATGGCGTCCACGGCGAAGCGGCGCGGTTCGTCGCGCAGGTGGCACCAGGCGTCGAGGTACCAGTTGTCGCGGTAGTGGGTCAGGCGTTGCGGCGAGATTTCACGTTGGCTGACCGCGCCCGTGCCGCGGGCCGCGTACTCGATGCGGAGTCGGCGGCGTTCCATCAGCGCGGCGGCGATGCGCTGGAAGTGCTGCGGCGCGTAGGTGCGGGCGGCGGCGCTCAGGATGCGGACGCGGCGGGCGATGTCGCCGGCCGAATCGCTGGCGCATTCGAGCATGCCGAGCAGACGCTGGCGCAGCGGGCCGACGTGTTCGGCGAGAAGGCCACCGGTGTCGAGAGCGACGAGCAGTTGCTGCATGCTGAGCAGGGCGTGGATTTCGCCGGCCGAGAACCAGGCGCCGGGCAATTCGTAGCGCTCGACGCGGCTGTCGATGCGGTAGGTGCCGGTGTCGCGGTCGCAGACGATCGGTACCCGCATGCGTTCCCTGAGATCGCGCAGGTCGCGGTGCAGGGTGGCGCGCGAGACGTCGAGACGCTGTCGCATCTCGGCGAAGCTGACGCGGCGCCGGGAGAGCAGCATGCGTTCGATCATGCCAAAACGTTCGGATTTCGTCATGCCGCCTTTCCCCCACCGTTGTTCTTTCGCATTTTCGGCCATTAAAGTATCGCTATGTGAGACTTTCGCCGGGCACGGCGGCTTTGGCGATATTTTTTTCTTCGGCGGGAATAACTCGCCGGGGTCTGCAAAGTGACGGCACCGACGTTGCGCGCGCCGGGAGTGCCGGGCCATTCGCGCGGGCGGTCGCCGGTCATCGGCGGGAGGTAGTACACTGCGGGCCGCGATCGACTGGTTTCACCGGTGCGACGCCGGGGCCGCGGAGGCCGCGCTTTTCTTGTGGAGGAAGGAAATGTCGATTCAACGATGCGCGCCGGAAGGGGTCGGCGGGCTGTCAGGCCGGGTTCCGGGTTTTTCTGCCGCTGAAATGATCAACGACCGTCAGCGGCGCGGAGACCGGCATTGAAGAAGGATTCGACCACCGCCGACCTGTTCGCCGCCGCGCCGCCGACCGGCTTGCCGCCCTCGTCCGGCGGCGCGGGGGAAGGGGGCGCGGATGACGACGACAGCATTTTGCTGCACGACTCGGCGGCGCGCGATTATCTTGAATACGCCATCGCCGTGGTCAAGGGCCGCGCCCTGCCGGATGTGAAGGATGGCTTGAAGCCGGTGCAGCGCCGGGTGTTGTACGCGATGCGCGAGCTCGGGCTGTCGGCGACGGCCAAGCCGGTCAAGTCGGCGCGGGTGGTCGGCGATGTGATCGGCAAATACCACCCGCACGGCGACACCTCGGCCTACGACGCGATGGTGCGCGTCGCGCAGCCGTTCATGCTGCGCTATCCGCTGGTCGACGGGCAGGGCAATTTCGGTTCGCGCGACGGCGACAACGCGGCGGCGATGCGCTACACCGAGGCGCGCCTGACGCCGATCGCCGACTTGTTGCTCGGCGAGCTCGGTGAAGGCACGGTCGATTTTCAGGCCAATTACGACGGCTCCTTCGAGGAACCGGCGTTTCTGCCGGCGCGGCTGCCGGTGCTGCTGCTCAACGGCGCCTCGGGAATCGCCGTCGGCATGGCCACCGAGATTCCCTCGCACAATTTGCGCGAGGTGGCGGCGGCGGCGATTCACAAGATCGAGCATCCCGACGCCGGCCTGGCCGAGTTGATGGCGCATCTGCCGGCGCCGGATTATCCGGGCGGCGGTCAGATCATTTCGTCGGCCGGCGATATCGCCGCCGCCTACGCCAGCGGACGCGGCAGCCTGCGCGTGCGGGCGCGGCACGTGGTCGAGGAACTGGCGCGCGGGGCCTGGCAGGTGGTCTTCACCGAGTTGCCGCCCGGCGTTTCGTCGGCCAAGGTGCTGTCCGAGATCGGCGCGCTGCTCAACCCGCAGCCGAAGGCGGGCAAGAAAAGCGTCGAGCAGGCCGCCGCGCAGCTCAAGGCGTTGATGGCCTCGCAACTCGACCGCGCTCGCGACGAATCGGGCAAGGACGACGATGTGCGGCTGGTCTTTGAACCGAGCAGTTCGCGAATCGACCGCCATGAGTTCATCGCGCTGCTGCTGGCGCACACCAGCCTGGAAACCTCGGCGCCGATCAATCTGGTCGCCGTTGGCATCGACGGCCGGCCGTGCCAGAAGTCGCTGGTCGATCTGATCGGCGAGTGGTGCGCTTTCCGGCTGCGCACCGTGCGCCGGCGCACCGAGTTCCGGCTGCAAAAGGCCAATGATCGCATCCATATTCTCGAAGGCCGGCACATCGTCTTCCTGAACATCGACGAGGTGATCCGCATCATTCGCGAGTCGGACGATCCGAAAGCGGCGCTGATCGCGCGTTTTTCGCTCTCCGATCGGCAGGCCGAGGATATTCTGGAAATCCGCTTGCGGCAGTTGGCGCGGCTGGAAGGGATTCGCATCGAGCAGGATCTGGAAAAACTGCGCGGCGAACGCGAGGATCTGCTCAAACTGCTCGGCAGCGACGGCCTGATGCGCCGGCGGGTGATCCGCGAAATCAAGGCCGACGCCGACAAGCACGGCGATGCGCGGCGAACGATCGTCGAGCCGGCGGCCGTGGCGTCGCGCGCGGAAGTGGCCGCCGTCGCCGACGAGCCGGTGACGGTGATCATCTCCGAAAAAGGCTGGGCGCGTGTCCGGCAAGGGCACGGGCTCGACCTGTCGGGCGTGGCCTTCAAGGACGGTGACCGCGCCGGTTCGGCGCTGGAGTGCCGCTCGGTCGATTCCCTGGTGCTCGTTTCGAACGAGGGTCGGGCGTTCACCGTGGCCATCGCCAGCCTGCCGGACGGACGCGGCATGGGAGCGCCGCTGTCGTCCTTCATCGAGCTTGGCGGCGGCAAGATCGCGCATGTGCTCACCGGTCGGGCGGAGGACGAACTGCTGTTCGCCAAGACGTCGGGATACGGTTTCATCTGCACCTTCGGCGACCTGCTTTCGCGGCAGAAGGCCGGCAAGGCCTTTTTGACCGTCGAGGAGGGCGCCGTCGTCCTGCCGCCGGTCCGCCTGGCCGGCAAGGATCATCTGGCCGCGCTGTCGGAAGACGGCCGCCTGCTGATTTTCCCGCTGACGCAAATGAAGCGCCTGACCGCCGGCAAGGGCGTCCAGATCATCGGGGTACACCACCAGGAAACGCTGCGCGCGGTGGTGGCGACGCTCGGCGCGCGGGTGACGATCAAGGGCACGGTGCGCAACCGCGTCAAGACGCTGGATTCCGAAGACCGGCATCTCGGTCAGCGCGCGCGGCGCGGCTCGCCGGTCGGGCAACTGGCCAATGTGTCGCTGGAGGCCCCCTTGGAATGAGAACGGCAGGGCGGAAAAACGAAGGAGAAACCCCATGATCGCTGCATCGACAACACGGCTGGCGCGGGTGCTGCTCTGCGCCGCGCTCATCGGCGGCGGCACGCCGGCGACGGCCGACGAGGTGGCTTGCGTGACCACCGAATGGAAACTGCTCGGCGCCAACCATCAGGTATGCGTCGACAGTTTCGTCGATCCCAAGGTATCGGGCGTGACCTGCCACGTCAGCCAGGCGAGAACGGGCGGCATCAAGGGCTCGCTCGGCGTGGCGCAGGACCCGTCGCGTTTTTCGCTGGCCTGCCGGCAGACCGGCCCGATCGCGCTGCCGGCCAAGCTGCCGAAGGAGGCGACGGTGTTCTCGGCCGACACCTCGATTCTGTTCAAGGAAACGCGCGTCGTCCGGCTGTGGGACGAGGCGCACAACACCCTGATCTATCTGGCGATCAGCCGCAAGCTGATCGATGGCGCGCCGGCGAACAGCATTTCGACGGTGCCGGTCATGCCCTGGGGAAGCCCATGACGCCGGTGCTTTCCGTGCCGCGCGACGAGCGCTTGCCGATGCCTGCCCGCCGCGCATGATCGCGCCGCCGTCCGCCGAGCGCGACGTTGCCCGTCTGGGACAGGTCTTCACGCCGCCGCCGATCGTCGATGCCATGCTCGGACTGGTCCGCAATCGCGGCGAGGTGCTCGAGCCGGCGTGCGGCGACGGCGCTTTCCTCCAGCATTTTCCGTTCGCGCTGGGCATCGAAATCGACGCCCGCTTCGCGCCGCCGGGCGCGCGGGTGATGGATTTCTTCGATCTGCCGGCCAACGAGCGTTTCGCGACGATCATCGGCAATCCCCCCTATGTGCGCTATCAGGACATTCCGGAAGCCACCTTGCGGCGCATCGGCCCCAGCATCCTCGATGGACGCGCCAATCTCTACCTCTACTTCGTCGAAAAGTGTCTGCGACATCTGGCGCCGGGTGGCGAGTTGATTTTCATCACGCCGCGCGATTTCCTGAAGGCCACCTCGGCGGTGCCGCTCAACCGCCTGTTGCAGGCCACCGGCACACTCACCGATTTCATCGAACTGGGCGACACCCGCTTGTTCGACGGTTCGACGCCCAACTGCGCGATCTGGCGTTTCGCGCGCGGCGATTTCTCGCGGCGGACGCGCTACGCCGCGCAGGGCGTGGCCGACGGTCTGGCCGGTCTGGCGAGCCTGGCGTGGGAAAACCGCCATCAGCTCGAGAGCGGTGGCCATTTGCTGTTCACCCGCGGCGACTACGGCCCGCGGCTCGCCGAGATCGCTTTCGTCAAGGTCGGCGCGGTTTCGGGGGCCGACGATATTTACGCCAACGAGACGCATGGCAACCGCGGCTTCGTCTGCTCGTCGACGCGGAGTACCGGCGACACCCGGCGCATGCTGTGGTGCGAGCCTGGCCAGCCGCCGCCGCCGGCCTTGCTGCCGCACAAGGCGCGGCTGCTGGCGCGGCGGATCAAAACCTTCGACGAGAGCAACTGGTGGCAGTGGGGGCGCGGCTATTTCCAATCCGACTTGCCGCGCGTCTACGTCAATCACAAAACGCGCCGGCCGCAACCGTTTTTCGTTCATCCGTGCCGGCATTACGACGGCGCGGTGCTGGCGGTTTTTCCGCACGACCCGACGGTCGATACGCAGCGGCTGGCGGCGGCGCTCAACGAGGTCGATTGGGACGACCTCGGGTTTGTCTGCGATGGCCGCTTTCTATTCACCCAGCGCAGTCTGGAGCAGACACCGCTGCCGGAATCGCTGCGCGCTTTCGTCCCCGAGCACGGTGTAAGATCGCGGATTTTTCGGCAACGCCGATCATCGCAACAGGAGCTGCCGGCGCCGGGCATCCCCGCCCCTGGCGCGACGCCGAGGAGATAAGCCCATGGTTCCACGCCTGACCACCGCCCTGACCGGGCCCGTCCTCGAAATCGAGCGCCGCTTTCTCGACGCCATGCCGGAAATCGAACGCTGGCTGCGCGCGCAGTGGCAGGAACATACGCCGCCGTTTTACGGCTCGGTCGATCTGCGCAACGCCGGTTTCAAACTGGCGCCGGTGGACATGAATCTCTTTCCCGGCGGCTTCAACAACCTCGATCCGAGTTTCCTGCCGCTGTGCGTGCAAGCGGCGATGACGGCCATCGACCGCATCTGCCCGGACGCGAAGCGGCTGCTGCTGATCCCCGAGAATCACACCCGCAACCTCTTTTATCTGCAAAACGTGGCGCGGATCGCCACCATTTTGCGTCTGACCGGTCTGGAGGTCCGCCTTGGCTCGCTGGTGCCGGAAATCGACAAGCCGACGCCGGTCGCGCTGCCCGATGGCTCGACGCTGGTGCTCGAACCGCTGCTGCGCACGCGCTACCGGCTGGGTCTGGCCGATTTCGACCCCTGCGCGGTGCTGCTGAACAACGATTTGTCGGCGGGCATTCCGGAGATTCTGCGCGATCTCAACGAGCAGTTCGTTCTGCCGCCGCTGCACGCCGGCTGGGCGGTGCGCCGCAAATCGCACCATTTTTCCGCGTATGACGAGGTGGCGGCGGACTTTGCCAAGCTGGTGGGTATCGATCCCTGGCGGATCAACCCCTATTTCGCGGTGTGCGAGAGCGTCAATTTCCACGACCGGCAAGGCGAGGACTGCCTGGCGGCCAATGTCGATGGCGTGCTGGAACTGATTCGCGAGAAATACCGCCAATACGGCATCGACGAAACGCCCTACGTGGTGGTGAAAGCGGACGCCGGCACTTACGGCATGGGCGTGATGACCGTCAAGGACGCCTCGCAGGTGACCGGTCTCAATCGCCGCCAGCGCAACAAGATGTCGGTGATCAAGGAAGGTCTGGCCGTCTCGCAGGTGATCATTCAGGAAGGCGTCCATAGTTACGAGCAAGTCGGCAAGGGTGACGCCGAAGGCGTCGCCGAGCCGGTGGTGTATATGATCGACCGCTTCGTCGTCGGCGGCTTCTACCGCGTGCATCGCGGTCGGGGCAAGGACGAGAATCTCAACGCCCCGGGCATGCATTTCGAACCGTTGGCCTTCGAAACCTGCTGTTCGCTGCCCGATCAATGCCAGAACCCCGACGCGGCGCCGAACCGCTTTTACGCGTATGGCGTGGTCGCGCGCCTGGCGCAATTGGCCGCGTCGCTCGAACTCGAACGAACGGCCCCACCCGAGGAGGAAAATCCATGCGCCTAGCCTTCATTGTCGATCCGCTGCCATCGCTGAAAGCCTATAAGGACACCAGCATCGCCATGATGCGCGCGGCGCAAGCCTCCGGGCACGCGGTGTGGATCATCCAGCAACCGGCGATCCACTGGTCGGCGCTGCACGGCGTCTGCGCCGAGGCGACGCATATCGAGCTGTTGACCGACGACGACGAGTGGTATGTCGAAATCGATCGCAGTGTCGTCGCGCTGCGCGACTTCAAGGCGGTGCTGATGCGCAAGGACCCGCCGTTCGACATGGAATACGTTACCAGCACCTGGCTGCTGCAACGCGCCGAGGCCGAAGGCGCGCGTGTTTTCAACCGCCCGCGGGCGCTGCGTGACCATTCCGAGAAATTGTCGATCGTCGAATTCGCGCGCTTCGCCGCGCCGATGGTGGTCACGCGCGAGCCTGCCCTGGTGCATGCCTTCGTCGACCGCGAGGGCGACACCATTCTCAAACCGCTGGACGGCATGGGCGGCAGCGAGATTTTCCGTGTCCGGCACGACGACGCCAATCGCAACGTGATCGTCGAAACACTGACCCATCGGGGGGCGCGGACGATCATGGCGCAGCGCTACATTCCCGATATCGTGGACGGCGACAAGCGGATTCTGATCGTCGGCGGCGAGGTGGTGCCGTATTGTCTGGCGCGCATTCCAAAAGCCGGCGAAACGCGTGGCAACCTGGCGGCCGGCGGGCGCGGCGTCGCGCGCGAACTGAGCGCGCGCGACCGCGAAATCGCCACCGCGCTGGCGCCGCAGCTCGCCGCGCGCGGTTTGCTGCTGGTCGGCATCGATGTCATTGGCGACTGGCTGACGGAAATCAACGTCACCAGTCCGACCTGCATGGTCGAAATCGCCGAACAGACCGGTTTCGACGCGGCGACGATGTTCATCGCCGCGCTCGAACGGGCATGCGCCGCCTAGCGGCCGGATTGTCGGCAGATCGGCGGGCGGCGGGCGGCGGGCGGCGGGCGGCGGGCGGCGGGCGGCGGGCGGCGGGCGGCGGGCGAAATTACATGGCGAGCGCCGGATAGTCGATATAGCCTTCGTGCCCGCCGCCGTAAAGTTTATCGGCGCGCAGGCGGTTCAAGGGCGCATCCTCGCGAAGACGACGCACCAGATCGGGGTTGCCGATGAACGGGCGGCCGAAGGCCACCAGATCGGCGCGCCCTTCGGCGACGGCCGCCATCCCGGTCTCGCGGGTGTAGCCGTTGTTGAGCATCCAGGCGCCCGGGAAGCGGCGGCGCAGCGCGGCGTAATCGAACAACGGCGCATCGGCCGGCTGGCGCGCGCCGCCGGTTTCACCCTCGATGACATGCATGTAGGCCAGGCCCAGCGGCGCCAATTGGTCGACGACATGGTTGAACAACGTTCGCGGGTCGCTGTCGCGCGGCGTGCCGCCGGAGGTGGTCAGCGGACTGAGGCGAATACCGCAGCGGCCGGCGCCGATCTCGCTCGCCACCGCCTCCGTCACGTCGATCAACAGCCGGGCGCGGTTGGCGACGCTGCCGCCGTAGGGGCCTTCGCGATCATTGACGCTATCGCGCAGAAACTGGTCGAGCAGATAGGAGTTGGCGGCGTGCACCTCGACACCGTCGAAGCCAGCGTCGATGGCGCAACGCGTGGCGTGGCGATATTCGGCGACGATTCCCGGCAACTCCTCATCGCGCAGCGCGCGCGGCGGCGACACGGCGACAAAGCCGTCGCGGGTGAAGGTTTGAGCGTCGGCGCGTCGATTGGTCGAGGACACCGGCGCGGCACCTCCCGGCAACAGCGAGACGTGCGAAATCCGGCCGACGTGCCAGAGTTGAATGAAAATACGACCGCCCTCGGCATGCACCGCGTCGGTCACCGCGCGCCAGGCGGCGACTTGCGCCGGGGTGTGAATCCCGGGGGTGTCGAGATACCCCTGCGCCATCGGGCTGATTTGGCTGGCCTCGGAGACGATCAGTCCGGCGGTGGCCCGCTGGCGATAGTATTCGACGGTCAGCGGGCCGGGACACAGCCCGTCGATGGCACGGTTGCGGGTCAGCGGTGCCATGACGACGCGATTGGCAAGTCGCAGGTCGCCGATGTCGATCGGGTCGAAAAGTGAAGGCATGCGTGGCTCCTATTGACGTTGACGGGTGGCGGAAGGCCGAAATGAAAAAAGACGAACCGGGAAATGAGGGCGCGCCAGCGAAAAACAAGGGGAAAAGGTGGACCTTCGCCGGACGCCTCACGACAGTGAAAGGTCCGGCGAGCGGGGGTCACACGGAAAAGGCGCGCGTTTCGGCGTTCTTTTCGTCGATCAATGTCGACAGCAGTTTCAAGAGATCGCTGGCGGCGCCCTCGGCGGCCTGATACTGGTCGATCAACGATTCTTGCAGCTTGGGATCGCTGGCCCAGTTGCCGGCCGCCAGCGCGAGGGCGGCCTCGATATGATCGAAAAGCTCCTGATGCGGTTTGTGAATCGCCTGGAAGCTCGGCAAATGCATGAAATTGACCCGACCTCGTCCCTCGCGCAGCCAGCGCGCCAACCGGCACCTGCCACGGTCCAGGCGGATCGATTTGACAAACTCCGATTCCGGCCCCAGCGTGACGGCGATATAAGCCTTCTGCTTGAGGAGCATGACATCCGTCTTGGCCAACGCGGCGAAGGAGATATCCTGCGCCAGTTCGGCGGCGACAACGGTGTGCTGCGAGGCTTCCGCCAGATCGGCGAAACGCGTTTCGAAGGTATCGACCGCGCTTTGCACTTCGGCCGCGGCGTCCTGTAGCTGACCGGAGTTATCCTGCATCTTCGACAACTCCTGATGCAGACCGGTGATCACGGTGTCGATCCGGGTGGTGGCGGACTTGGTCTTGATCGCCAGATTGCGCACCTCGTCGGCGACGACCGCGAAACCGCGACCGCTTTCGCCGGCTCTGGCGGCCTCGATGGCGGCGTTCAGGGCCAGAAGGTTGGTTTGATCGGCGATTTCGCGGATCAACTGCAGCGCTTCCGACACCGCCTTGCCGTTGTCGGCGAGACTGATGATGGTATCGCCGTTGGCGGCGATCAGTTCGTGACTGCGCGACAAGGCAACGCTGATGCCGGCGACCAGTTCCTTGCTGACGCTGGCGTCGTTGTTGGCCCGGCGGGAAATGACGGTCACCTCGCCCATGCGCTGACTGGTCTGGCGTAAATCCTGCTGGCTACCGATCAGATTTTCCAGGGCACGGGTCGAATTCAACTGACTGAGTTTCGACAGCAGTTGGTTGCGCATCTGAAATTGGCTGTTGGTTTCGATGGTGCCCAGCGATTCCCTGACACTGGCGAGCGACTGCGCCAGGATACCGTGCAGACCGCCTACGACCGGTTTGCGGTAGAACTTGTGGTCGCTGGCGCAACGCGTGGCGTTGACGATTTCCCGGAAATAGGCCTCGCACTGGTCGAGCAGGTCGTTGACATGCCGGGCAAGCCGTCCAAGCTCGTCGGTGGCACGCACATGGGTGATGCGAGGATCGAAATTGCCGTTGGCCGCCGAATTCACCGCTTTTTCGATTTGCGCGATCAAGGCGACCAAGGCGCCAACGCCGCGATGGACGACCAGAAGCAACGGCAACGCGAACAGCAGCGGCGAGAGAACGACAACATCCGTGCCATGGCGCAGCATGACCAGCGCGCAAGCGGCGACCAGCAGCAGCAATAGGAAATAAAACGGCAGCAGCAGCTTGGCGGCCATCGACAGGCGCTCAAATGGCGAGAACAAGTTCGTCATAACTCAAGCCTTTTTCATTGAGAAAGTCGGTCAGAACCTTGACCCCGGCATCGATGGCGTTCTTCGCTCCCGCGCGTTGCTCCGCGGCGAGCATCGCCCGATACAGCGGGGTGACGGCGGCGATGGCCTCGGTGCGCGGCTTGCGTCGTACCGAGTAGTAGCCGATGGTCTGTCCCCGATTGTCCAACGACGCCGTGACGTTGGCGAATACCCAGTAGCAACTGCCGTCCTTGGCCAGATTCTTCACGTAGGCGAAGATCTCCTTTTTCTGCGCGATGGTGTCCCACAGCAGCTTGAAGTCCGCGCGCGGCATCTCGGGATGGCGAATGATATTGTGCTGCGTGCCGAGCAACTCCTCCTCCGAATAGCCCGAGTATTCGATGAAGACGCTGTTGCCGTAGGTAATGCGGCCGGTCAGATCGGTTTTGCTGACGATAAAATCGTCTTCGCGCATCACTCGTTCCTTGCCGGTTGGAACGATTCGTTTATCCTTCACGAGCCCCTCCTATTTATCGCTATTTAAATTATCGCACTATATTACTCATGCTGGCGGATGAACAATTGCTCCAGCGTACATTTGAAATACCCGAGCGGATAGTGGGCCTCCGGTACAATTCGCATTTTTTTTCCTGCCGGATCCGTCCGCGGTCGCTCGATGCCGAATCCGCGCGAGCGATCTCCGATCAAACTGGACGACCAAGATGAATATAGTGGTTTCACCCGTCACCGCCACCGATATCGAACCGCTTGCGGCGCTGGCGCGCGTGGTCTGGCAACGGACCTACCCGGAAATCATCAGCCAGGCGCAGATCGACTTCATGCTCGAACAGCGCTACAACCCGCGACGCGTGCGCCAGGAACTGGACATGCCCGGCGTGTGGTGGGAGCAGGCGCGTGTCGACGGCGAACTGGTCGGCTTCGCGTCGTGCCTGCTTACCGCGGCCGGTCGCGAAATGAAACTCGACAAACTCTATGTCGATCCGAACCGGCAACGGATGGGGATTGGCGAGCGCTTGCTGCGCGAAGTGCGGGCGCACGCGCGACGGGAGGCTTGCGACACGCTGATTCTGGCGGTGAATAAACGCAATGCGCCGGCGATCGCGGCGTACCGCAAACACGGTTTCACCGTCCGCGAGGCGGTCCGTGTCGATATCGGCGAAGGATTCGTCATGGACGACTTTATAATGGCCCAGTCATTATTGCCCGCCGTCCAATAAACCTGCTCGCCGATGAAACTGTCTTTTGTCAAAATGCACGGCCTGGGCAACGATTTTGTCGTTTTCGACGGCTTGCGCCAGTCGATTGCCTTGTCGCCGGCACAATTGCGCCTGCTCGCCGACCGTCATCTGGGCGTTGGCTGCGACCAAATCCTGCTCGTGGAGGCGCCACGGCGGGCGGATGTCGATTTCCGTTACCGGATTTTCAACGCCGATGGCGGCGAAGTCGAACAGTGCGGCAATGGCGCGCGCTGCTTCGTGCGTTTCGTGCACGAGCAGGGCTTGACCGACAAACGTGAAATCCGTGTTGAAACCATGAGCGGCGTCATCGTGCCGCGTCTCGAGGACGACGGCGCCGTCACCGTGGACATGGGCGTGCCGGAACTGACGCCGGCACGCGTTCCCTTCCTCAGCGACAGTGACGCACTGCTGCAAACGTTGCGGGTTGGCGACGACGAGTTGACGATCACCGCCGTCGGCATGGGTAACCCGCACGCCGTGCAAGTGGTGACGGACGTTGACCGCGCGCCGGTCGAGCGGCAGGGACCGCTGATCGAATCGCACCCGCGCTTTCCGCGGCGGGTAAACGCGGGTTTCATGCAAGTGATTGATCGGCAGGCGATTCGCCTGCGTGTTTTCGAACGCGGCGCCGGCGAGACGCTGGCGTGCGGCACCGGTGCCTGTGCGGCGGTCGTGACGGGCATTGCCCGCGGCCTGCTCGATTCGCCGGTACGCGTTGGCACCCGCGGCGGCGCGTTGACGATCGCCTGGCGCGGACCCGGCTCGGCGGTCTCGATGACCGGTCCGGCGATTTCGGTATTCAAGGGAGAAATTCAGTTATGAAGTCCGACGACGTTGCGCAATATCTGCATAACCACCCGCAGTTTTTCGAGGAACACGCGGAGTTGATGACCAACATGGTCGTTCCGCATCCCCACAGCGGGCGCGCCATCTCGATCACCGAGCGGCAGATGCTGGCGCTACGCGAAAAAAACAAGCAACTCGAAAGCAAATTGGGCGAATTGCTTCAGTTCGGCGAGGAAAACGATGCCATCGGCGAGAAAATGCATCGTTTGGGCGTCGGATTGATCGCCGCCGGCAGCTTTCAGGCGGTGCTGCACACCTTGAACTTCCATCTGCGCGACGATTTCGCGATTCCCCATGTCGCCGTCCGGTTGTGGCGAGGCCCGGAGAACGACGAACTGCCGATTTTCGCCGACGTCAGCCAAGAATTGCAGTCTTTCGCCGAAACCTTGCAACAGCCGTATTGCGGCACGACCAGCGGTTTCGAAACGTCGTCCTGGTTTGGCGAAGTGGCGCCGCACATCCGCTCGCAAGCGCTGATCGCCATGCACAAGGGCGGAGAAACCACGGGCATGATCGCCCTGGGCAGCGAGGACGGCGAACGTTTTTACGCCTCGATGGGGACGATCTACCTGCAACGCCTGGGCGAAATGGTTTCGGCGGCGTTGGCTCGCGTACTTCACTGAGAAATTTTTCGGAGGTCGCGGAATGACGGCCGACGGCGGTGTCGACAGCGTCGGCGCCTACCTCGACGAATTGGCTCAGCAACGGCGGCTGTCGCCGCATACGATCGCCAATTACCGCCGTGATCTGATCCTGCTCTCCCGGATGGTCGGCGAATTGCCCGGCGACACGCGGTTCGCGCAAGTACAGAGCGCGCAAATCCGGCGCTTCGTGGCCCAATTGCACGCGCGCGGCCTGAGCGGGCGCTCGCTGGCGCGAACACTGTCGGCGTGGCGCGGTTTTTACCGCTGGCTGGGCCAGCGTGGCGTGGCGCCGCACAATCCTGTCGACAGCGTCCGTTCGCCGCGCCGTTCGCACGCCTTGCCGAAAGCGCTGTCGCCCGACGAGGCGAACCGCTTTTTAACGACGGTGGCCAGCGACGATCACCTGGAAATTCGCGATCAAGCGATGTTCGAGCTGTTTTATTCCTCCGGCCTGCGTCTGGCGGAACTGGCGGCGCTGGATGTCACCTGCGTCGAGGAACTGCTGGCCGGCGAAGTGCGTGTCCTCGGCAAGCGCAACAAGCCGCGTATCGTGCCGGTCGGCAGCAAGGCGCGGGAAGCGGTGGCCTCGTGGGTCGCGCGGCGCGGCCACCTGGCGGCGGTCGAGGAGTCGGCGCTCTTTGTCGGCCGACGCGGTAAACGCCTGGGAATGCGCATGATCCAGTTGCGACTGGCGCGGCGCGCCGGGCGGCTGGGCCTGCCGGTACGGGTGCATCCGCACATGCTGCGTCATTCCTTCGCCTCCCATCTATTGCAGTCCTCCGGCGATCTGCGTGCGGTGCAGGAAATGCTTGGCCATGCCAGCATCGCTTCGACACAGGTGTACACCCACCTCGATTTTCAGCATCTGGCGGCGGTATACGATCAGGCGCACCCACGGGCCAGGCGCAAGCCGAAGTAGCGTTGCCGGCGTTCCATCGCCGGTGTTCCCTCCACGGCGTCCGACAGGCGGCTAACGCGGGTCGTTTCGCCGATGATGGTCGAGCGCCAACAGCAGGCTGGCGCGTTGTGAGCGAGCCACTTCTTGCCACGGACGTCCGCTCAGCGCCCCTTCCAGCGCCCACAGAAAATTGAGACTGGCCTTGCCGCCACAACACGCTCGCACCTTGACAAACGCCGCCACCGCGCCAAGCGCGCGCAATTGTCCAACTGAAACGATTCCCGCTTGCGCCAGCATGGCCCGCGACTTTGGCCCCAGATTCGGAAGTTCGTCGATCGCCGCCGTATCTGACGGTGTCGTTGTCTGGCGATCCACCGTCAGACCGTGTCGTTAAGACCGTGAATCAGGCGTCTGGCCTTCTTGGTCGGCCGACCGCGCAAATCGCTGCCGGGAACCGGCGCCAGGCGCTGCGTTTCCCGCTGCGCGGCGCGGCGCGCGTTGCTCGCCGGATCTTCCTCGTAAAGCCGCTGCGCTTCCGCCGCTGGACGGCGCTGCGCGAGCAGGCCGCGGACGACGACATGCCAGACGGCATCGCCAATCGCGATTTCCAGCGCGTCGCCACAACGAATTTCCCGCGCGGCCTTCAGCGCATGACCGCCGGAACGGACGTGACCGGCGGCGATGGCTTGCGCCGCCAGCGAGCGCGTTTTGTAAAAGCGCGCCGCCCATAACCATTTGTCGATGCGCAGGCTTTCCAGGAAGGCCGTGGTGTCGGTTGTCGCGCTCATCTTGCGTTCACTCCCGGCTCGGACGCTTGCCAAGCTTGCGCTGAAGCGTCCGGCGATGCATTTTCAAGGCGCGGGCGGTGGCCGAAATGTTTCCCTGATTTTCGGCGAGCACTCGCTGGATATGCTCCCATTCCAGCCGATCGACCGACAGCGGCGAGTCGGCGACCGACATTCCGGAATCGCCCGTGCCGTGCCGCGTCAGCGCCGCGACCACCTGATCGGCGTCGCAGGGCTTGGCCAGATAATAAACCGCTCCGAGCTTGATCGCCTCGATGGCGGTGGCGATGCTCGCATAACCGGTGAGCATCACCACCCGCGTGTTCGGGTCGAGTTCCAGCAACTTTTCGACCAGCACAAGACCGGATTCGCCGGGCATTTTCAGGTCGACGACGGCAAACTCCGGCGACTGACGACGCGCCGTGACCAACGCGGTCTGGACATCGGCGGCGACCTCGACCGCGTAACCACGCCGTTCCAGGGCGCGTGCGAGCACTCGCCGGAATGCCTCGTCGTCGTCGACCAACAGCAGCGTCGAACGCTCGTCGTCGCCCGTCGGGCCTCGCTCGCCGGCCACGGCTCAATGGCCTTTCAAGCCGACAAGCGGCAAGGTGACGCGCGTGCGCACGCCGCCGCCGGCGCGGTTGAACAATTCCACCGTGCCGCCGAAGCGCTGGATGGTGGCGTTGCTGAGAAAAAGGCCGATGCCGACGCCGCCCGCTTGTTGTCCGTCGCCGGCGGCCTTGGTCGTGAAGAAAGCCTCGCCGAGACGCGATGTCGCCTCGCCCCGCAGCCCCGGACCCTGATCGAGAATTTCAATCCGGCAGTTTTCGGCGTCCCACTCGGCGGTGAACACGACGGTCTCGAGGTGGCTTCCGTTGGCGTCGGCGGCGTTGTCGAGCAAGTTGAGGAGCGCTTGCGCCAGCGTCCGGTCGGCGGCGATCGCCGGCACCGGCCGAGGCCCTTTCAGATCGACGCGCAGAGCGACGCGTGGCCGGAGGATCTGCCAGTCGTCGAGCAGGTGTCGAAGATAGCCATCGAGCGCCACGGCGCCCAGGCTCTCGTCGCGGGCTTGACCGGCCGAGGCGAGAATTCGCGAAATCGTCCGTTTGCAGCGGTCGACCTGTTCGCGCAGCAAGCGCAAATCGCCCCGCAGTGCGTCGTCGCCACCGTGGCTCAATTCCAGTTCGCGCAATAGAACCGCCATCGTCGCCAATGGCGTTCCCAGTTGGTGCGCCGCGCCGGCGGCGAGCGTGCCCAGTGAAAGGATTTGTTCATTGCGCAACACCGCCTCGCGGGCGGTCGCCAACTGCCGTTCGCGCTCCCTGAGAGCGGTCGCCATCCGCGTCAGGAAAAAAGCCACCACCCCGATGCTGACCACGAAATTGAGCCACATTCCGAGCACATGCAGGGCAAAACCGCTGCTGTGCGCGGCATGTTCGCCGAGACCGCCGCCGGCTCCGGCCAGCATGGAATCGAGTGGCGTCAGATCGCGCCGGGGCAGCGGCAGAGGCAGGCTCCAGAACATCAGCGCGGTGTAGACCAGCAGGGCGATGCCGGCCATCGCCCAGGCCCGTCGGGCAGGCAGCATCGCCGCGGCAAGGGTCGGTGGCAGGAGGAGCAGCGAGACAAAGGGGTTGACCGGACCGCCGGAAAAATACAGGAGCCAGCCGAGAATGACGGTATCCGCCATCAATTGCAGAAAAATCGCGTTATCGCCGACTGGCGCGCCACGGCCGAGACGCCAACGGCTGCCAAGATTGATCAGTGCCGCGACGACGATGATCGCGGCCATTGGCACCACCGCCAGCGGCATTTCAAGCCACGCCACCGCCAGGATCAGCACCACGGTTTGCGCCAGTATTTCCACTCGTCTCAACGCCAGCAGGCGGGACAGCGGGTTCGCCGCCTGCGACGGAAGCGGTCTGGCGGTGGCCCGCGACATGGATCGTTCCACTTTCTCATCGCCTATCGAAGTGCGGGATTCTACGCCCGAGCGGGCGGCGCATTGGTGGGTGCGTCAATCCGCCGCAGGCGCGGACTCGTGAAGCGGTCGTGCGCCAAGACCCCGGCGCGGGCAGCGGTCGCCTTTTTATTTCCGCCGCCGCCGCGTAAAATTCGCCAGTCATTATCAGGATCGCCGCCATGAGCAACCGTTCGATCACGCCTGCCGACGAAGCCGGCATTCTCGCCGAAGCCCTGCCGTACATCAAACGCTTTCACGGCAAGACCATTGTCGTCAAATACGGCGGCAACGCGATGACGGAAGAGCGGCTGAAGCAGTCCTTCGCGCGCGACGTCGTGCTGCTCAAACTGGTCGGAATGAACGTGGTGGTGGTTCACGGCGGCGGTCCGCAGATCGAGAATCTGCTGGGTCGGGTCGGCAAGAAAGGCGAATTCATCCAGGGTATGCGCGTCACGGACGCGGAAACGATGGAAATCGTCGAAATGGTGCTCGGCGGACAGGTCAACAAGGATGTCGTCAACCTGATCAATCAGGCGGGTGGCAAGGCGGTCGGCCTGACGGGCAAGGATGGCAACTTCATCCGCGCCCGGAAACTGCTGTTGGCGAACCAGAACGACGGTGGCGACCTGATCGATGTCGGACAGGTCGGCGACATCACGCAGATCGACCCCTCGCTGATCGGCCATCTTGAATCCGGCGGCTTCATCCCGGTGGTGGCGCCGATCGGCGTCGGCAAGGATGGTGAAACCTACAACATCAACGCCGATGTCGTCGCCGGCAAGATCGCGGAAATCCTCAAGGCCGAAAAGCTGGTGCTGCTCACCAACACCCCAGGCGTGCTCAACGAAAGCGGCGAGTTGATCACCGGCATGACACCGAAGGAAATCGTCGACATGGTCGCCGACGGCACACTGTCCGGCGGCATGCTGCCGAAGATCGGCTCGGCGCTCGATGCCGCGCGCAATGGCGTCAAAAGCGTGCACATCATCGACGGCCGCGTCGAACATGCGCTGTTGCTGGAAATTCTGACCGATCACGGCGTCGGCACGATGATCAAGTCGCACTGAACCGGAGGCTCTGCTGACCACCCGCGCACCGGTCTGGCTTTTCGATCTCGACAACACGCTGCACGACGCCAGTCCGCACATCTTCCCGCAGCTCAACCGCGCGATGGTGGCCTACATCTGCCGCCACCTCGAGGTTGACGAACGCGAGGCCACGCGCCTGCGGCAAATGTACTGGCAGCGCTACGGCGCCACCCTGCTCGGTTTGATGCGTCATCACGGTGTCGATCCCCGACATTTTCTCTGGCACACCCATCAGTTTCCCCACCTGGAGCGGCAGTTGATTTTCGAACCCGCATTGCGGGCGATGCTGCACCGCTTGCCGGGGCGCAAGATCGTCTTTTCGAATGCGCCACGCTACTACAGCCAGTCGGTGCTGACCACGATGGGTGTCAGCCATTGCTTCGATGCCCTTTACACCGTCGAACGCGTCGGTTTTCAGCCCAAGCCGTCGATCGGCGGTTTTCTCCACCTGCTGAGCGCCGAAGGCCTGCCTGCTCGGTGGTGTGTCATGGTCGAAGACTCGCTGCCCAACTTGCGGACTGCCAAGCGACTGGGCATGAAAACGGTCTGGGTAAGCCGCTCGACCCGTCAACCGGCCTGGGTGGATGTGCGCTTGACGTCGATTCTCGATTTGCCGCGTCGCCTGCAAGGCGTATAGCAGGATGCTCAAAAAGACCCTGACGTCTTCGGCCATTTGGCGCTGACGATGATTAAATATCTGCCGTTCAACCCTGTTGGTGCCTGGAAACCGGATTTCAGCCGGTGCTATGGCCCCTTTCGGGGTTGTTGGTCGCCTTTCAGCGACCTGCGG
>Ga0209608_1000109_pt1 | contig 88708 bp, 79 predicted proteins | sample AD_UKC130_MetaG_FD_184428 | JGI IMG/M metagenome (GOLD analysis project Ga0209608, IMG submission 184428) | Active sludge microbial communities of municipal wastewater-treating anaerobic digesters from Canada - AD_UKC130_MetaG (SPAdes) (version 2) | ecosystem: Engineered > Bioreactor > Anaerobic...
TCTTTTCGTAGACTGCTTGGCCGGTTTCCGGGTAGTAGCGTTGATGTGCCACTAAATTCGTATCCAGCTGTGTTGTTGTTCCTCGCTTGATTTCCCTGGCTATGGTGCTTGGGTGCCTTCCCAGTTCTCGGGCGATGGCCCTGAATGTTAGACCTTGGTCTAGGAGGGCACTGATTTTACCTCGCTCGAACGCAGAGAGATGTTTAAACTTGCGGCGAGATGTGGTATTCTTATGTTCAGGAACCATAGCTAAACCCTCCGTATCGTGTTAGTTTGGTTACCAACATCATACAGGGTTTCTGGCTGTGGTTCCATTCATTTCTTCGTGTTGCATTTCATTCTACAATGAGCCTTTTCAAAAAGGATGTCGATCCACCTTGCACTTTCCGGATGATGTGTTGCTGAGTGTTATGGCCGGGTTGGATGAGGAAACCGTCGCACACAGCAGAAGAGTGGAAGCTCTGGTGCTGGCTATCGGGCAGAGCATGGGGTCAACAGCCGCCGAACTTGATGCTTTGCGAATCGGTGCCTCCGTGCACGATGTGGGTAAGCAGCTTATCCCCGAAACCATCCTGAAAAAGAAGGAACCCCTCACCCCCATGGAATGGGCGATCATAGAGACCCATCCCCAGTTAGGGTATGAACTGGTGCAACCTTTGGGTCTCAGCGATGCAGTGACAGAGATAGTCTTAGGTCACCATCTGTGGGCCAACGGTCAGGGGGGCTATCCCCTTAACGGGAAGCTGAAAACGCCCAGTTTGCTGGCGCAGATCACCACCGTCGCCGATGTTGTGGATGCCATGACCAGCCACCGGGCCTACAGGCCGGCCTTGAACCCCGCCGCCTGCCTGGAGTATCTGGAAGCCAACGCGGGAACAAGATTCAACGAAGATGTGGTGGAAGTGTTCAAGAGGAAGATATACCCCAATTACCGCAAGTCTGGCTAGGGAGACCGGAGTTTCCGGTCTTTTTCTTTTGCCCCCACAGGCGGGTACGGTGCAAGGGAAAAGGAGTTCAAGCTCCCGCCTCTAATATACCCTACGGGGAGCGTTGATGATGGGGGACGCAGCAATGGACTGGAGGATGTGCCGTGGGCTTTTTCATTGAAACAACGATCAAAGGCGTGGAGCTGCGCTTTCAGACCCAGCCCGGCGTATTTTCCCCCGGTGCCATAGACAAGGGAACCCTGGCCATGCTGTCCACTGTGGAGTTTCAGCCGGGAGACAGGGTACTGGATCTGGGCTGCGGTTACGGAGTGGTGGGAATCTTGGCGGCCAAGCTCATCGGAGCGCAGAATGTGGTCATGGTTGACATTGATCCCCTGGCTGTGCAGCTGGCTCGAGAAAACGCAGTCCTCAACGGCGTCTCGGAAATTCTGGTCTGCCAAAGCGACGGCTTTAGCGGTCTAGCGGAGACCGGATTCACCAAGATCTTGTGCAACCCGCCCTATCATACCGACTTCTCCGTGGCCAAGCACTTCCTGGAAAAAGGGTTCAACCGCCTCACCCTGGGCGGCAAGCTGTACATGGTGGTGAAGCGCAAGGAGTGGTACAAAAACAAGCTCATCTCCCTTTTCGGCGGCGTACGTGTTGAATACATCGACGGATACTATGTCCTCTGCGCAGAGAAAAGGTCGCCTGATTACGCCAGGGCGAAGAAAAAAGGAAGATGAAGCCGGAGGCATCAACTGCATCTGCCAGCATTCCCCCGGACCGCATCTTCGATGGTGAACACATCCACCCGGGGCACCTTGCGGTTGGCGATGTAGATCACCCCGTCGTCGAAGAACATGGTGCCGAAGGAGACTGGGGTTTCCTGCAGAAGTGCCCAGCTTTTGGTGTCCCAGATGCGCATGGTGCCCTTAGCGGCACAGACTAAATACTGTTCGGTCATGGCCGCGCAGCCCAGCGAGCATTTGATCTTCTTCAGATGCTGCACCGGGGAGGCGCTTTTTTTGTCCCAGAAGATCAGGGAATTGTCGGCCGATACAGAAACCAGGTAATCCTGAAAGGAAAAGAGGTCGTGGATGTTACCTTTGTGCCCGGAAAAGGTGGCGGTGTGCTTGAGGGTTGCCTTCTCGAAGGCGTAGATGTTTTTGTCCACACCCCCCAAGTAGATGGTGCTTTCATCCTGCGCCAGTGCCCACACGCTGCCCTTTTCTTCGTTTAAGTAGCAGACCCGGTCGTAGTTACGCTTATCCACCACGGCCAGTCCCCGATTGCGTACGGGAAAGTAGATGTTCCCTTCATCGACCAAGACTGTCCCCAGATCCAAGTCAGACTGGTTGTCTCTGCCAAACCGCTGCTGGTAAGTGACCTCACCGCTCCTTTTATCCATGACGTGGAAGAAGTAAATGCTGTTGCCGTAGATGCTGCGTTCATCCACCGCGAAGCGGGCACCCTTGTTCAGATTGTCGTTGGGCGGAAGGGTGTACACGGTCAGGGCTTGCTTGGTTTTCTTGTCCCACCTGATGATCTCTCTACCTATGGATGTGTAGATGGAATCGGCGTCAAAATCCATCCTGTGCACCTGCGCGGTAAAGAGCGTAGCCTGCTCCGTCACTATAACACCTCCCTCTTTTTCCCCTTTACGGCTAAGATACTATTTTTTTCCACGAAGTCCTGCCTTGGCGCAGACCTCCAGCGCGGTGGGGAAAGGGACTTTGTGAAGGCGGTTGCAAGCGGTTTTTAAGCGCGGGTACAAGGACTATCGGCAAGGGAAGAGAATAAAAAATAAAATCCTGGGAAGAAATGTGAAATCAGAACATTGGAACTTGAACACAAAGGGAAAGGCGCAGCCAGGGAGGTGCCCCAAGTGAGAGGAAGTATTGCCCTCAAAATCAGCGCGTTCGTCGGCGTCTTGGTGCTCGTTGTTAGTGCGGGGTTAGGACTCATCGCTTATTTCAGCGGTTCCTCCGCGGTGATCAACCAGGTTGAACAAGCTCTCTTGCGGGAAGTGGAAGAGGCCGTCGTCTATCTGGAAAGCCAGTTCCAAGTACAGCTCACAGCTTTGGAGGCCATCGCGGCGCGGCCGGAGATCAAGAGCATGGACTGGGAGGTGCAAAAGCCCGTCCTCCAAGCGGAACTGGAACGGTTGGGCTTGTATCTGGCCATTGGTGTGGTGGATCCCCAGGGGTTCGCCCAGTACACCGATGATACCACTGCGGATTTGGGCGACCGGCCCTATGTGCAGCAGGCCCTCCAGGGACGCTCGGGGGTTTCTGACCTCTTGGTGAGCCGGGTTACCAACAGCCTGGTCCTGATGTACGCGGTACCCATTTGGCAGGATGGCCGCGTGGTGGGCGTCCTGGTGGGAAGGCGCGACGCCGGGGCCCTGAACGCCATGACCGATCGGCTAGGCTTCGGCGAGCGGGGCTGGGCGGTGGTCTTCAGCCCCGATGGAACGGTGTTCGCCCACCCCAACCGGGAGTACGTGCTCGAGCAGAGGAACCTGTTTAACGAACGGGAGCAGGAAGAGCTGGCCGCAGCGGGACAAGCTGTCCGGGAGCTGGGTGTGGGTCAAACCGGCATCATCCGCTACGAGGCCGAAGGGAGCCGCCGCATCGTGGCGGTGGCGCCTGTGCCTTCCACCGGCTGGATCATCGGGGTGGGAGCACTGGAAGCGGATGTGCTCACAGATGTTTACCGCCTGCGTAATGTGGCTGCACTGGTAGCGGTGGGCTTTTTGATCCTGGGCGTAGCCGCGGCGATCTTCCTTGGCCGCCAGATTGCCAAGCCCCTCCATCAGGTGCAGGTGGTCATTGAATCCGCTGCCGCTGGCGATCTGACCAAAGGCGTAGAGATGCGTTCCAGGGATGAGATCGGCAGTGTGGCGGAGGCGGTAAACAAAACAGTGGACAGCCTCAGGGAAGCGCTGAGCCTGATCTCGGAAACCACCGCTGACCTGGCTGACACCAGCGCCCGGCTGGCCGCAGCCGCGGAAGAAGTGAGTGCCTCGGTGGAAGAAGTGGCCAGCACCACCAACGAGTTTTCCGGGACGTTAGACTCCATGAATGCCAACGCCCGGGCCATGAATGAAATGGTGCAGGGAGTGTCCCGCCAGGCCAGCCGCGGCAGCCAGGCGGTGGCCGGCATTGTGAACCAAATGGAAGCCCTCAACGAGATGACCTACACCCTGGCCAGTGACGTAACGGGCCTGGGCTCCCTCTCGGATGAGATCGGTAATATCGTGAACGCGATCAGCGCCATCGCCGAACAGACCAATCTTTTGGCCCTCAACGCCGCCATTGAAGCGGCCCGGGCCGGGGAACACGGCCGCGGGTTTGCAGTGGTGGCGGAAGAGGTCCGCAAGCTGGCGGAGGAGTCCTCCGCGGCCACCAAGGAGATCGCCACCCTCATCGGACAGATCCAAAGCAAGATCGCCGGTATCGTGGGCAGCATGAGCGAAGGTTCCGGACAGGCGGAAATCGCTTTGCAAAAGGTGAGGGAGGGCAGTGAAATCCTCGGCGGCATCCTGGGGGCGGTGGCGGAAATCAACCGTCAGGTGGAATCCTTTACCGCTGGCTTGGAGCAGATCAACAGCGGCGGACACGACATAGCCAGCGCCACGGAGGAGCAGGCAGCTTCCATGCAGGAAGTGGCCGACTCTGCCCAGGATCTCATGGACACCGGCGTGAAACTGCAGGAGCTGGTCTCGCGCTTCACCCTCAGGGGCTAGTAGGCCCACGGGCTGTGTCCACCAGCCAAGAGATGATGTTCCAGAATCTCTCTTCGGTTAGGGCGTGACCGCCCCCGTAGCGGTGGTGCACCAGGCGATCTGCGGCACCTAGTTGCGCGTAAGTTTTTCTAGCTTCCGCCTCAATGATGTGGGCATCTAGGGAGTACTTATCCTCTGTGGCAGAGACCAAAAGGAACGGGCGGGGAGCGGCGCATTTCACCAGGTCTGTGAGCTCGTAGCGGGCGGAGAAGCCGGGAATGACCAGCGCCATCTCCAGGCCCGTTCCGGCGCGCATTTTCTGCCCGTACGTGCAGGCCGCTCCGCTGGCACAGCCAAAGGCCAGCTCGGTGTTGAGGGCCATTTGAAAGATGGCCGTGTTTCCACCGTAGGAATGGCCCAGGACCCCGATGCGGGCTTCATCTACAAGGGGGTGGTTTTTCAGTAGGTTAAAGCCGATGTTGGCATCGTCCAGCACCTTCTTCATCAAGGTGCTCCCCCGGAGCAGCCGGTAGCACATTTCGTTGTAGTGCTGAAAAAAGTCGTTGTCCCCATCTGGAACCGTGCCTTGGCGGTTGGGCCTGCGGTCTTCGAAACAGATGGAGTCGGGAGCAAGGACGGCAAAGCCCCGCTGGGCTAGGGCCGGGCCAAAGGCCTGCAGAAAGTCGCCCGCTAGGCCAACCACTTCACTTTTCCCCAGATGCCGTTCTCCGTTATGTTGATGGTGGATGAGCACGCCGGGGAAGGGCCCGGAGCCTTGGGGCAGCAGGAGATAGGCAGGTATCTCATCGCCCTCACTTCCCCCATAGCTGATCAAAAACCTGGAATACCCCTCGCATTCCTCTTCTTCTAAAACCTGGAACGCCGGGGGCGAACCTGGGGGAGCAAGCCCCAGGTAAGTCCTGATCTCTTCCCTGAGTGCAGTGCAGTCCATACGGTACGTCCCTCCCGTCATAGCCGGTCTGGCTGGCAGTTGAGAGTAGTTTTCTGCAGCTAACTGAAAAAGCCTGCTGTGCTTAGCTTGTGTGTGGTTATCTCGACAATCCACGAAGGGGGTTCCACCATGAACAGCGGATTTGTGCTGCAGCGAGTCTCCGCCCGTGACCCGGATTTCCCGGCCCTGCGGGCGGGGGTCGCAGCACTGAAGGATATTCTGGAGGGAAGGATCTCCACCGATGCTGAACTCCTCCTTGAGCTTGCCCGGTTTCAAGCGGAGGATGGATCCTTTCGCCTAACCGACAGCTGGGAAATGCCCGCGGACGCACGGGTAGACTTCGGATACTACCCCACTTACCTGGCGGCTGCAATTTTCATGCGGGAATACCTGCGGCCCGAGCCCCGGATTTCCCCCAAGACCGTTGAAGAAGTGCTGGCCAGGGCTCTGCAGGCCAGCTTGGGAAGGGAACTCAGGGGGCACGGCTACGAGGCGGAGCGGGGAACGATTGAGGCCTTGGATGCCTTCAGACAGGGGGGGCTGCGGGAGTTTCTAGAACGCTCACCGGCGCTTGCCCCCCGCTTCCAGGCAGCTGTCTGGAACATCCTGGATGAACGGGAGGCAGTCCTCCAAGAAGAAGGGGTTTATCAGGGAGCCTGGGGGGCCGATCATACAGAGGAGTGGCGGCGGCTCTTAGGGGAAATTAGGCCCAGGCGGAGGAAATATGCGGCTTACGGGAGCAATATGTATGCCGGACAGATGAAGGAGCGCTGCCCCGGGGCGAAACTGCTGGGCCCGACCTACCTGCCCGATTTTAACCTGAAGTTTTACCGCACAGCCACCATTGAGCCACGGCGGGGAGCGAAGACCCCAGCTGTGATCTGGGAGATCGGGCAGGACGACGAGGTTTCTTTGGATCGGTGGGAAGGGTATCCCAAGTCCTACCGCAAGCGGAGTTTTGTTGTCACGCTCCAGGATGCAGAGTGTGCGGTCATGGCCTACGTGATGACTGAGGAGAGGAAGGAGCGCGACGCCGGAGTCAAACCCAGGGAGTCCTACCTCGATCTGATCCGCCAGGGTTACCGCGACGCAGGGTTTACAGAAGAGCCCTTTCCCGCGGGATGACCTTACAGATCCCAGGGAGGTGGTTGTGTGCGTTACGAAACGGCGCTGGACATCCACCGCCGGCTGGAGGCCGCGGTTGGGGGAGATGCAGATGCGCAGATGCTGTACTCCGATCTGGTGAGCCTGGCGGTGGAGTATGCGCGGATGCGCACCGATTGGCAGCTTGCTGATGGCAAGAAGCGGATGAACATGGATGAAGCCAGGACGATCACGCATAACGCCCTGATCGGCGCCTGCAATGCCCTGGCCAGGTACCTGGCCAGGCAGGAAAAGGATACAAGCTGGCGCCAAGATCTAACCGACGACCGCCGGGAGATCGGCGATTTCGCCTGCTACCTGCACGCCATTTTAGGTATCGCGGCCCGCTGAGTAGAACTGCCCTAGGGCCAAAGCAGGGCGATCAGAGCCGCAATCAGCACCGCGGGGAGCATATTCCCCAGCCGCAGTTTGGTCAAACCCAGCATGTTCAGCCCGATGCCTAAAATGAGCATGCCGCCAGTTGCGGTGAGCTCTTGAATGACAAGCTCGCTGAGGAAGGGAGCAATCCAGGTGGCGAGAAGAGCAATCGCTCCCTGGTAGATAAAGACCGGGATGGCGGAAAAGGCCACGCCCAGACCCAGGGAGGCCGTGAAAAGAACGGCTGTGGTGCCATCGAGCATGGATTTGGCATAAAGCACCTGGTGATCCCCGGTAAGGCCGCTGTTCAGGCTGCCCACCACAGCCATGGCCCCGACGCAGTAAACCAGGGTTGCCGTGAGAAAACCTTGGGAAAAATCAGCCGCGCCAAGCTTAACCCGGCCGCCGCCCATGGCGCGCAGTTTTTCCCCGAAGCGCTCGATCCGGCTTTCCAGATCCAGATTCTCCCCCAGAATCGACCCCACAACCAGGGAAGCGATGGGGATCAAGATATTACTGCTCTGCAGGCCCATGGAAACACCGATAATGAGTACCGCCAGAGCCAGGGCCTGCATGATGGTCTGGCTGGTTTTCTCCGCCAGCCGGACCACGCTTCCCAAGAGCGCACCGCAGATAATAGCCGCTGCATTCACCAAGGGACCCCATAAGACCACGGGCACGACCTCCACCATAGGATATGCTCCCAGATCTTCGCCCTTTTCAGCTGGCTTCCTGCAATCGTAGGAGTAATACCGCTCAGATCGCCCTCGGCGGTCTGTTTTTCTGTTTTAGTGCGCTTTTCGCTGCAGATGGATGGAATTTGGTCAGTTTTTGGTTAGAACCCACTGCTACACTAACAGACAAGAAGCCCTAGAAACTTAGGAGGTGTCTTGTCTTGAGTGGGAAACGCAAGCTGTTTGTTGTTTTACTGTTGTTTTTAGTCTTGCTGCTGCAGGGCTGCGGCGGCGGAGGCGGCGGTGGGAACAAGGCTCCCAAAATCACCTCTACCATCCCAGCAGGTAAAACTCTGACTGTGATTCCTGGACAAGTAGTGGACTTCAGTGTTACTGCCAAGGATGACGATGGCGATGCCTTGAGCTATTTGTGGGAGGCCAGCAAGGGCACGCTCGATGCTGGGAACACCAGCACGGCCAAGTGGACAGCCCCGAGTACGGCGGGTAGCGCTACTGTGAAGGTGACGGTGGCTGATGGGAAGGGCGGTACGGCTTCCCATACTTGGACCATCACCATCGGCAGCGTACAACCGCCCAGGATTCTCAACCCGAAACCGGAATCCAGCCCCACACAGCGCGCTGAGGTGAACATCAACGAAGAGATCATACTCTCCATCCAGACCAATGATCCCCAGGGACTGCCCCTGGAGTCCGAGTGGACGTGCACCCGGGGAACCATAGAAAACCCGCAGCTGAATACCGCGAAATGGAAAGCCCCAGGAACCACTGGCCCGGCCCAGGTAACAGTTAAGGTGACCAACAGTGCGGGGGTGTCCAGTTCCCATACCTGGTATTTCACCGTCAAAGGCAGTATTGTGTACGTAAGAGAAGATATCACCGGTACAGTGACCTGGGTAGCTGGGAATATCTACGTAATCGATCAACACGACATTTACGTTAGGGGCACGCTCACCATCAACGCTGGCGCGGTGGTGAAGTTCGGCGACGGCCTTTCCCTGCTTACACGTGACAGCGGGCGCATCTCAGCCCAGGGCAGCGCAGAGTCGCCAGTAGTTTTCACATCCCTCCACGATGATCTGTGGGGCGGCGACACCAATGGGAACCAGGATGCGACCACGCCCGAACCCGGCGTATGGGGTTCAGTGTATTTGGGCACCAGAAGCGGGAACAAGTTCGAGTACTGCCATTTCTACTACGGCGGCGGCTGGATGGATGGTATGCTCGATCTGGGCTCTTCCTCGGGTACGTCGGTCAAGAACTGCACCTTTGCCTTCGCCGAGGGATTTGCCTTATATGCCGTGGAGGCGGAGAAGGTAACCATCGAGGGGAATACTTTCTATCTCAACGAAAAACCTCTGGCGATTAACGTCTCTACGAGCCTGGACGATTCCAACACGTTCCACAATCCGCAGGCTCCCAGTGAACAGAACACCTATCAGGGGATCTTTGTGCAGCCGCGGCCCACGTCGACATTCACCCAGAGCATTTCCTGGGCTGAGTCGGAAGCCGCCTTTGTGCTGGAGGATTACCAATGGTACATTGACGACAGTGGCAAGCTGACCTTGGGGCCGGGCGTCACGGTGAAACTGCCCGCGAGTGCCGACATGGCCGTCCGAACGAATTTGGAGGCCAAGGGGGAAGCGGGAAGACCTGTCGTCTTTACATCAATACACGACAGCACCTACGGCGGCGACAGCAGTGGACCCGCTCCTGATGATCCCCAGCGCGGTGACTGGAACTCCATCCTAATAGAGAACGAGGCTAGAGCCACCTTTGAGCACTGCGTCATTGCCTACGGAGGCGGCGGCGAGAGCTTGTCCGATGGCTGGGCAGCTCTGAGGGTCTATGATAACTCTAACGCAGTTACGATCAAAAACACGCTTTTCAAGGATAACAACAGCGCCCTGGATCTCATGTCTCCCAAGGGCACCATTGAGAACTGCAGATTTGAGCGCAATTTGTACCCGCTGAAGGTCGATGTGAACATTGACACGGACAACAGCCTGGTTATCGTCGACAACGACTACAACGCTATCTACGTCTACAGCGAACGCTGGCCTCTATTTACACGCCAGTCCGTCGAGTGGCTGCACACCGGTGTTCCCTATGTACTCCTCAGCGGCCTGGCTCTTGATCAAACGACCATTCAGCTAGGCACAGGGACTATCTTGAGGGTATACCAGGATGTCGTCATTGATGTGAGCAACCTTTCTCGCCTCCAGGGCTTTGCTAATGCTTACTTCACCTCCTATCGCGATACTCAGCGCGGAGGAGATGTGGGTTGGCCTGGCCCGGCTGCGAAGGGCGACTGGGAAGGCATTTGGGATGATAGCCAACTCAAATACGTCTCTGCCCCCAACGTTTTATACGCCCGGTATCCCGAATGATGGCTTGGGACAAGGAAAGCAAGAACGGCTCCAGATCTGCTCTGGAGCCGTCCCTCTGCTCGTCAGTCGCTTGGGGGTCCTAGGTTGAGGCTGTGGTAGGCCTGCTGTGTTTCTGGGGAAGGTTTCACCCCGAGTTCCCTCTGGAGGATGCCCGTGAGCAGGGCATACTGCCGCTGGGCCGCCTGGCGCTGGCCGCTTTTGGCGTACGCCTCGATTAAGAGCGCATGGTAGAGTTCGTTCAGTTCGTCCCGTTTCAGCAGCATAACCAGTTCGCTGATGGCCTTCTCGTACTGGCTGGCCTTCAAGTAGCAGTGCACCAGGCGCAGCTGGGCTTCCCCGCAGCGCAGGCGCAGCGCTTCCCTGTGGGGGATCACCCACTGGTAATCCAGGTTTTCCAGGTAATCGCCGTGGTAGTGCTTCAGCGCCTCTTCCAGCAGCTTCATCTGCTCCGGCGAATCCGCTTCCTGGCTGAGGGCGGCCTTGAGCAGCGCCTCGAAGCGGTCCAGGTCTGTGGACGCGGGCACCGTTAGAGAGTAGGCGTCGGTGCCCCGCTGGATCAGATCCGGCAGTCCGTAGTTCTTCAGCACAGTGCGCAGGCGGTAGAGGGTGGTGTGGAACTGGGCATCTGCCTTCTCCAGGTCTTGGTTGTCATCGGGCCACAGCGCTTCGATGATCTGGTCCTTGGTAACGGGTTGGCCCACATGGGCTAAGTAGATAAGCAGATCCCTGGCCCTCTGGCTGCGCCATTTGATGCCCGTGAGCTCCTGGGAATCCACGAAGATGCGCACGGGTCCCAAGAGCTGCAGACGCAGGGCGGGTACCGCTGCGCGGTGGGCCGACTCCTCAGGACTCCGCAGGCGCTCCAGGGCTTCCGCAGCCATATTGCGCACATATTCCACAGCATCTTTCTGCAGCATCGCCAGGAGGCTGCAGGCCTCATCTCCGCCGATCTCCACGAGCACGGGGATGATCCGCTGCTTGGCCTCGGGGCTGCCTCCAGGCACGAAGGGCGGGAGGTGCTTGAGGCAGCGCTCTCCCACCTTGCGCAGTACCCGCTGCACGAAACTGGTTTCAATCCCCTCTGCGAGTCCATGCATCAAGAGGGGATGGTACCAGTGGTAGCAGGATACGAAGTTCTGCAGGTCGTTGATCTTGGCGGAAGTGGTTAGTGCCTGATAGGTGTACTCCCGAGCCTTTTCCACATCGCCGTGGAGGAAATGGAGATAGGCCAGGGACTGGTAGGCATAGGCCAGGCACTTGCTGAACCCCATCTCCTGGGCACTGGCTGCGGCTTCCTTGAGCAGAGTCAGGCCCCAATCCCAGGAGCCAGTGCGGGCCAAAATGGGTGCGGCCACCGTGGGCACGGAGGTCCTGTACAAACGGGGCAGGGACGCTGCCACCTCCAAGGCTTCCAGGGCGCAGGCGCGAGCCGCGACCCACTTGCCCTGGATGGCCAGGGTGCGCGCCAGGAAAACCAAATTGAGGGCCAAATCGCAGCGATTGCTCTCATGTTCCCGCACATAGTCAATCCCGCGGCGGAAACAGAGCTCAGCATCGGCAAACCGCCCCAAGTTGGTGTAGACCATGGCCAGCTGCAGGCACGACGAGGGGAGGAGCTCCGTTAAGCCCATCTTTTCCCGCAGCGCCTCGCTGCGCTCGGCGATGAGCAGGGCTTGCTCCGTTTCACCCCAATCATCATAGATGGCCGACATCATGTCTTGGAAATCATACCCCGGCATCACGCCTTCAGGGCAGAGGGATAAAGCACGTTTAAACAGCAGGAGCGCCCGGGCGGGTTCCCCCAAGAGGTAAGTGACGTTCCCCAACGCCTCGAGAATTCGCACCAGCGCTTCTGCATCCCCTGCCCCCTCGTATTCCTCCAGGCACCGCCTGAGGATCTCCCGGGATTCCCGGAAACGTCCGGCGGCGTAATAGATGGTGGATTTTTCGATGGCCAGGAGGAGCTTGAAGCGGGAAGTGGAGAGATTGGTTTCAGCGTCAAAGAGAAACTGGAAGCTCTCTTCCTGGGCGCCGCGGCCCCGGGAGATACGGGCCTTGAGCAGCTGGCATTCGGCTAGACCGATCTGGTCACCCGCCAGTGTGAAGAGGGACTCGGCCCGGTCCACAGCCTTTTGGGCATGTCCCAGCTGGCCGCGGTTTATCTCCACCAGCGCCTGCAGCAGGGAGAGCCGGGGATCGCCCCGGATCTGCTCCAAGGTGAGGGCCTCCTCCAGCCAGGAGCTGAGCTCCTGCCACCTGCCGTGGAGTACCGCTTCTTCCCCTAAAGCGGCCACCAGGTCGGGGATGCCTTCGCTTTCCCCTGCCTCCAGGTAGCAGCCGATGGCCTGGGGGAGATTACCCCGGCCGATGGCAATGGTACCAGCTTTCTTGTATAAACCGGGCTTTTCTGGCCCCAGTTTGCCGCGCAGGTGGGAGCGCACCACCGGCACCAGGTTGTACTGCTCGCCCAGCTGCTCCAAGAAGAACTGGTGGGCCTGGAGATAGCGGATCTTCTCCTCCGAGCCGGTACTGCCCAGGAGCTGATCGCAGTCGGCCGCGGTAAACTGGGAGAACACAGAGGTCTTGATCAAAAAGTCCGAGATTTCTTCCGGCATTTCTTGCAGCAGCTCCCGATCCATGTAGGCGGCCAGGGCAGGGGGAATTCTCTCTTTGGCTGTTTCCGGCCCGCTGCTCAGCTGGGCGAAAAAGCTCACTGTGATTGGCCAGCCGCCGCTCAGGGCAGCCACCAGCTCCAGCTGCTCCTCGGTTAGGGAGCTATCCCGCAGGGCAAAAAACCGCTCCAGTTCCGCAGGGGTCAGGCTTAGATCCCTGCGGCCGATGAGCTGCACCTGCCCAGCCAAATGCAGACCTTCCAGGGCCAGACGGCCCAACAGGTCCAGGGAGCTCCTTCCGCTGAGAACCAGTTGACTGCCGGCAGGGAGCAGGGGGATCAGCTCTGAAACGAAGCGGTAGATGATGGGATCGCTGATCACCTGCCAGTTGTCCAAGACGATGAGCAGACCAGAGGAGCTGGCCTCCAGTGCGTCGACAAAAAAGCTTAGTGCAGGGCGGCACAGCGCTTCCGGTTCCGTCCTAGACACTAAGCGGTGTAGCTGCACTTCGTTTAGGGTAGTATGCCTCTGGAGGGCAGCCGCGAGATGCCTGATGAAGGTCCTCGGTTCATCATCATGGGGATCTAGGCTGTACCAGGCGGCGGGACGGGCAGAGGCGCGAACCAGCTGGCTTAAGAGCACCGTCTTGCCGCAGCCTGCAGGGGCCAAAACCAACAGCACCTTGCAATCAGGACCCGGAAGGCGCTGGAGGAGAGCAGTACGCTCCACCATCTGCGCCTGGTATTGCGGGCACTGCAGTTTGGTGGCAATTACTGGCATGTGGTCGGGATGGCGGATCACCGCAGTCACCTTCTTCGGCATTTTTTTCCTTCTTCGCCGCAGCTTTTGTTGTTCCTGCCGACGGGGAAAAGCATACTTCGCTGGATATGCTAATTCCTGAGGTGATACTGTGATCAAAGTGAGGGATCGACTGCAGCTGGGCATGATGGCAGGGCTGGCTGGCGTAGTGGCCAAGGATCTGGTGGGCGGGTTCATGACCAGATCTGGCTTGAGCAAAGGAGCGGGCCCCCAGCGCGCCGCGGGGATGCTGCTGCCTGCCTACAAAACCCATACACCCCTGGGCCAGGCCGCGGGCTGGCTGGCCGATGCCACGGTGGGGAGCCTGTTGGGCATTGCCACGGTTTATACGCTGACCTTTACAGGCCGCGATCGGGCCTTTCTCAAGGGGCTCACCACAGGAGCTTTGGCCTGGGTGGGCCTTTACGGCGTTTTGAGCAACATGGGGGCCACCGACGTGCGCAATGTCCAGCCCAAAACAGTGCTGAGGGAACTCTTGGGCCATCTCGTCTACGGTGTAGTCACGGCATCCACCGCTGTTGCCCTGGGGGACGAAGATCTCTTCAGCGGCGGGATACCCTGGAGCGCCAGCAGCCTGCGGGTGGAGGAGGTGCCCCTTGCCCCGCTGCGCCGGCGGTAAGTGAATTGAGGCACTAATCACATCCTGGAGGAATAGGGGAAAATGCGGAGAATTTTGAAATACCCGCATTTATCCCACCGGGAGGTGTGTTTGGTGAGAGAGTATCGCTGCGCTGGAAGATGCTGCTGCTGGTCTTTGTCGTGATTATGCTGCCGGTTTTGGTCTTAGGCATTAATGAATACCGCCAAACGAGGGACATGATCACCGACATGCTGCGCGTTACCGCCGGGAAGCCCTGTCCAACGGACTCGCCTTTGCCGATGGATTCCTCAAGTCGGTGGAAGAGGCGGTGGTCATGCTCAGCCGCAACCCTGATGTACTGGCCGTCTTAGATGAACCTGGTCTGGAAGCTGAGGTCTCCCAGGTTCTAGGGAGTTATGTAACTTCCCACGGCGATGTGGAGAATGCCTTCTACGGAACAAGGGATAAGGCGTTTTACGTCTACCCTTGGCCCTCTGGCGGCCTGCCTCCCGGATTTGATCCCACCGCCCGCCCCTGGTACACGCAGGCTTTGGCGGCGGATGGACTGATTTGGACTGAACCTTATGTGGATACAGGCACTGGTAAGCTGGTTGTAACCGCGGCCCTGCCCGTCAAAAGGCAGGGTGAGAGCATGCCCCTGGGCGTTGTGGGTATTGACGTCACCCTGGAGCGCTTAGCGGGCATTATCTCTTCCCGCAGGGTGGCGGACAGCGGCTTCCTAGTCCTCATGGACACGGAGGGGACCGTGCTCGCCCATCCTGACCCCAGCGTAGTGGGCACACCTATGCCCGATGCCGACATTCTGCAGAAGGTGCTTTCTTCACCCTCCGGTGAGGTGGATTAGACCGGCCAGGAGCAGATGTTCGTGGCCTATGCCGCGCTGGAGCGCACCGGCTGGCCGCTGGGGGCCATGGTTTCCTATGCCGAAGCCAATACATACGTCCAGCGGCAGCTGGGGCGCACGGTGCTCATCGGCTTCATTTTCCTGGTCGCGGCCTTTGCCGTGGGTTCCATTGTTACCAACCGCATGCTGGTCAGGCCGGTGCTGCAGCTGGCTGCGGCAGCTAAGAAGATCAGCGAAGGGGACTTCACCAGCGAAGTGCAGCTGCAGAAAAAAGACGAGCTGGGAGTGTTGGCCGAGGCATTTCGAACTCTCCAGCGGGAGCTGGGCAGGCTCATCGGCGAACTAAAGGCAGCCAGCAACAAGACCGCCGACCTGAGCAGGACGGTTTACCGCTCCAGCCAGGAGATCAGCGCTTCCACCGAAGAAATGGCCGCCACCACCAGCGAGTTTGCCAGCTCGGTGCAGCGCACCAGCGACAACGTCCAATCCATCGATGAGGAAGGCACCGCCATCCGGCAGATCTCCGCCCAGGGGGAAACGGCCATTGCCCAGGCGGTCAACCAGATGAAGAGCATTGAAGAGAGCTTTGCCCAGCTGCACAAGAGTGTGGAACAGCTCAGCATCCAGTCCAAGGAAATTGGCAAGATCACCGATCTGATCCGGGGCATCTCGGAGCAAACCAACCTCCTGGCCCTCAATGCGGCCATTGAAGCGGCCCGGGCCGGGGAACAGGGCCGGGGCTTTGCGGTGGTGGCCGAGGAAGTGCGCAGCCTCGCCGAGCAGTCCGCCGCGGCCACGGAGCAGATCGCCAGCCTCCTGCGGGAAGTGAACGTGCCGATCGGGGAAGTGATGGGGGAAGCCAACAAGAGCATAGGGGAAGTGCAGGCGGGCTCCAGCAGTGTAGAGTCCGCGGGCCAGACCTTCGCCCGATCGGGCGGGCCATCAACAACATCAGCTCCCGGATCCGGGAAGTGGCCTCCTATGCTCTGGAGCTCAGCAGCGGCTCCGAGCAGATGGCTGCCGCCACAGAGGAGCAGGCTGCTACGCTGCAGGAGATCACCGCCTCCGCCAACGAGCTGGCTGAGCAGGCCACGCGGCTGATGCAGCTCACGGAAGGGTTTAAGATGTAGGGGTGGAAAAACGTCTATTGAGGAGTGGGCCGCCCGCCGGGGGGCCCACTTTTCGCGCCGGAGCCCGGCAGGGATTGGCCCGCAGTTCGCGGAAGTAGTCCGCAGCTCAAGCAAGATGGAGGCATGGAGGCAATGAACAAGGCACAGTACGAAAGCTTAATCCCCAAGCCCGTTCTTCTGGAGAAGCGGGGCGGGGTATGCAGCCTAACCCCGGAGAGCAGAATCTGTGTTCAGGCAGGTTCCACTTGGGCCCTGCAGGCCGCTGAGTATCTGGCAGGGCGGCTTCGGCCCCTAACTGGCCTGCCCCTACCCGTGGAGGAGGCGGCCCAGGCTTTTGAGCCCGGCTGCATCTATTTCACAGCCCAGGGCGCCGGTACTGAGCTGGGGGAAGAGGGCTACCAGCTCAGCACCGAGGAGGGGTGTTTGATCATCAGAGCCCGGGGATTTGCTGGGTTTTTCTACGGCTGTCAAACCTTAAGGCAGCTGCTGCCGCCGGCAGAAGGTCCCTGGGAGATCCCGGGCGTCTTTATAGAGGATTATCCCCGCTTCCCTTGGCGGGGGTCCATGCTGGATGTGGCCCGGAGCTTTTTCACCGTGGATGAGGTTAAGCGCCTGCTGGATCTTTTGGCGGCTTACAAGCTCAACCGCCTGCACCTGCACTTAAGCGACGATCAGGGGTGGAGGATCATGATCGACAGCTGGCCCAACCTGGCCCTTCACGGCGGAAGCGGCGCGGTGGAGGGGGGCCGCGCGGGCTTTTTCACTAAGGCAGAATACCAGGAGCTCGCGGCCTACGCCCAGAGCCGAGCCATTACCCTGGTGCCGGAAATCGATCTCCCCGGGCATACCAATGCTGCCCTGGCGTCCTATCCCGAGCTCAACCGGGATGGAGTTGCCCCCGGGCTGTACCGGGGGATGAAGGTGGGTTTCAGCACCCTGGCGGCGGAGAAGGAGATCACCTATAAGTTCGTGTCGGACGTCCTAGGGGAGCTGGCCGCGCTTACCCCGGGCCCCTACCTCCACGTGGGCGGCGATGAGGCCCATTCCACCAAGGACGAGGAATACCGGCTGTTTATGGGGCGCGTTCAGGATATCGTGGCTGAACTGGGTAAAACGCTGGTGGGCTGGGACGAGATCATCCAGGCGGGTTTGCGGCCGGGGGATCTGGTCCAGATCTGGCGCAAGGATACCCGTCCCCGGGAGGCGGTGAGGCAGGGAGCTAAGCTGATCATGTCCCCCTGCACCCGTGTCTATCTGGATATGAAATACGGGCCAGAAACTGAGCTGGGCCAGGACTGGGCCGCCCTCATTGAGGTGGAAGATGCCTACAGCTGGGATCCGGTCTCGGTCTATCCGGATGTCGGCGAGGAAGACGTTTTGGGGGTGGAAGCGCCCCTCTGGACTGAAACCATCCACAACCTTGGAGATATGGAATACATGCTGTTTCCCCGGCTGTTAGGCGTGGCGGAGATCGGCTGGTCGCCGCGGCAGGGGAGAAGCTGGGAGGAATACCGCCTGCGGCTGGCCGCCCATGGACCGCGCCTGCGGGCCGCGGGGGTAAACTTCTACCGCTCGGGGCAGGTGCCCTGGGAGGAGAGGTGAGCTGGCCGCTGCTCCATGGGGTGGTTGAAAAGAAAAACCTCCACTGAGCAGTGGAGGCGCCTAAGCCAGAAGCAGCTGAATCTGGCGTCCTGGCCAGGGCGGGCAGGACTGGCGGCCGTGGGCAGCAGCCGTCCCGCCCTTTTGGCCAAGCAGATTTTGTCACAGGTTTGCTGGGCTCTGGCAGCAGCCGGGCAAGCCTAGCGCTTTTCCCTGGTGGAAAGGGTGCTCAAGAAGACCGCCGTAATGAGCACGATACCGATGATCAAGTCGATCAGGTAAGCGCTGGTGCCCATCAAAACCAGTCCGTTGCGCACCACGCCCATGAACAGCGTGCCGATGAAGGCGCCGCCGATGGTTCCCACCCCACCGAACATGGAGGTGCCGCCGATGACAGTGGATGCAATGGCGGTGAGCTCCATGCCCTGCCCCGCGGTGGGGGTGACGCCCCGCAGATAGGCCATTTGAATGATGCTGGCCAGGGCGGAAGCGACGCCGATGAGCACGAAGTTGGTGATGCGGATGCGGTCGGTGTGGATACCGGACAGGCGGGCCGCTTCCTCATTGCCGCCCGTGGCGTAAACCTTAAACCCGTAGCTGGTTTTATGAAGGATGAAGCCTGCGATGAAGGTTACGGCCAAAAACCAGAGGGCCGGTACGGGCAGGTTGAGGAAGGTGCGGGCGCCTGTGACGTTGTAGAACGCATCCGGCAGGCGGACGGAGGCGGGGGCACCGCCGGAGATGACCAGGGCAAAACCCCGGTAAATCATTTGTGTGCCTAGGGTAACGATGAAGGGGGGCAGCGCTCCTTTCACCGTCACGACACCGTTAATCAGTCCGAAACCCGCGCCGGCCAGAAGACCGACCAGGGATGCCAGCCAGATGTTCATGCCGTTTTGGAAGAGGATGGCCACGATCATGCCCACTGCGGCGAAAATGGAACCCACGGACAGATCGATGTCGGTGGAGATGATGATCATGGTCATGAACATGACGATTAAGCCCGAGATAGATACCTGCCGCAGGATGTTGAGGATATTGGGCACCGTGAGAAATGTGTTGGTTACTAGGGAAAAGAAGACGCAGAGCAGGACGAAAACCACCAGAACGCCCACTTCTCGTCTGAACTTCAGTGCACCTAGCAAGTTTTTCACCGCGATCACTCCTTTTGTTCCTACTTCTGCACGGCCAGTGCCATGATCTTATCAAAAGTGGCCTCCCTGGCCAGGAATTCCCCTTTGATGGAGCCGTTGGCCATCACCAGGACGCGGTCGCTCATGGCCAGGAGTTCTTCTAGGTCAGAAGAGATGACGATCACAGAGATTCCCTGGTCCACCAGCTCCTGGATGACCTTGCGGATCTCTGCCTTGGCCCCCACATCGACGCCCCGGGTCGGTTCGTCCAGGATGAGGATTTTGGGCTTCACATTCAGCCAGCGGGCCAGGAGCACCTTCTGCTGGTTACCTCCGCTCAGGTAGCGGATGGTCTGACTCAGCCCAGAGGTCTTGATCTGCAGGTCGCTGATGGATTTGGCGGCCATTTCCTCGATGCGCTTGTTGTCCAGCACATTCCCGTAGGAAGTAAGTTCATCTATGATTGCAGCACCGGCGTTTTGCCAAACCGACATATCCCAGAACACGCCCAGATTACGGCGGTCCTCGGTCAGGTAGCCTATGCCGTGCTCGATGGCTTGCCGTGGGTTTTTGATCTTGATTTCTCTGCCTTCCAGTTCGATGGTGCCGCTGTCCGGCTGGTGCACCCCGAACAAGGTGGTGGCCAGCTCCGTGCGCCCGGCACCTTGAATGCCAGCCAGCCCCAGGATTTCCTGTCTATAGAGATCGAAATTAATGTCCTTCAAACGCAGCCGGTTTTGACTGAGGCCCCGCACCTTCAGCACCACTTCTCCACGCACCGCGGTGCTCTCCTTGGGAGTGGGCAGCGGTACATCGCCCACCATCATATGGACAAGCCCCTCAATGGTGGCATCCTTGGTGTCCAGGGTGCCCACATGCCTGCCGTTGCGCAGTACAGTCACCCGGTCGGTGATCTCCATCATTTCGCTGAGGATGTGGCTGACGATCATGATGGTTGTGCCTTCATTTTTCAGGCGGCGCAGCACTTCAAAGAGGGTTTCCACCTCTCCAGGAGTCAAGGCCGAGGTGGGTTCGTCCATGATCAGGAATTTAGCTGTGCCGTTGAGGGCCTGCACGATGGCTGTGAGCTGCTTGAGGGCCACGCTCAGCTCGCCGACCCTGGCCCGGGGATCGATGGACTGGCCGATCTGCCGGAACAGCTCCACCGTCCGTTCTTCCATCTCGTCCCACTTGGGCTGCCCGAACCGGTTGGTGATCAGGCGCCCCAGGAACACGTTTTGCGCGACAGTGAGATTACCGCAGAGGGGGATCTCCTGGTGCACGATGGAGATGCCGTGGCGCTCTGCTTCCAGCGGGCTGTTCACTTCCAGGGGCCTGCCGTCCCAGAGGATCTGCCCCTGGTCCCGGCGGTAGATCCCGCCGGTGATCTTGATCAGCGTCGATTTCCCCGCGCCGTTTTCCCCGATCAGCCCGTGGATCTCGCCTTTCCTGATGGAGAAGGAGACATCGTCCAGCGCCTGCACTCCACCAAAACGTTTGCTGATGGATTGGTAGCTGATGAGTATGTTCTCCGCCAATTCTGTCCCTCCCCTATACAGAGGTTAAGCACCGGCCGCCCGGCGACCGGTGCTGAAGCGTGCCTGCTTGAGGCTTATCTGTAACCCTGTTCTGCCAGTTCGATGACCATGTCGATGTTGTGCGGTCCAACGATGCCGGAACCGGAGTCCATGTTAGCTGGAGCAATGCCGTACTTGTGGTACAGATAAAGGGCCATGACCGGATAGAAGCCTTGGACATAGGGCTGCTGGTCGATGACGAACTTGGTGTAGCCGTCTTTGATGTTCTCGATGGTGGTTGGTACCAGGTCCCAGCCGCCGGAGATGACCTTGCCTTCCAGGCCCAGGTTGCGGATGACCACACCGTGGGACTGGGTGTTGGCGTCCACGCTGATGATCGCCTTGGCATCGGGGTTAGCGATCAGGTAGGTCTCGAAGGTGGCGGCGCCGATGGTCAGGTCAGGGCTGGTCTGCAGGATGGTGTATTCGATCTCCGGATACTCATCCAAAACGGATCTTACGCCCCGGAGGCGCTCAGCCAGGGAGGTGTGTCCCAGGTCCTCTACGCCGATGGCCACTTTGCCGCTGGTGCCGATGTGGTCGATGAGCGTCCTGGCCAGGGTGCGGCCGGCATCATAGTCGCTCTGACCCACATAGGCCAGGCGCGGGTTGTCCGGGCCAGCGTCGGCGTTGGTGCCAATGACCGGAATGCCGGCTTCCAAGGCGCGGCGTACCGGCTCGTCAAAGGCTGTTGGGTCGGGTAGGGTAGAGATAATGCCATCTACGCCAGCTTGGATTACGTTCTCCATGATATTAACCTGCTCAGCCACGTTAAACATGCTGGGCCCGGTATGGGTTACCGAGATCTTCACGGTGGGATCAAAGGCGTTGATCATGGCCGCAGCATCCTGCGCACCTTTGACCAGCGGAATCCAAAAGTCAATGGTGGCGCTGTGGGTGATGATCACGAATTCCATTTCCCGAACCTGAGCGGCAGCGGTTGGAGCAAGCAAGCCCACAGCAAGCAGCGCGACAAGGAGCAAACTAAGCAGTTTTCCTCTCACGAAGCATGACCTCCTTTAGGTTGTGGATTTTTAGTAGGCAGCTATGCAACCCTTTGCTCTTTACAGCCAGGCCCCACCCCCTTATGCATAAACTGCAAGACATGAACCATCAGACTCGTTATGTATAATTATATAACATGTTTCAACGAAATCCTGTTTATAAACGGTTATACAAAAATTTGCTAGTGTAATTGGCAAAAATCTGCCCGTAAGTTAAGATGGGGTTGGGTATCGTAAATTCTTAACATAGACCTTGCGGGGGCGACCCCTAGAACCACAGCAAGATGAGAAAGGGGTATGGCTGTGCAGCTGGACGTACTAGTTCCTTGTAAGAAGACGGAGCTCAAGGGAGGACTCTTGGCTGATCGGGCCGCGGTGGTCAGGGAGAAGATGATCCCTTACCAGTGGAAGGCCCTCAATGACCTGCTCCCCGATGGGGAGCCGAGTCATGCCATAGAAAATCTGCGCATCGCCGCGGGTGAAAAGACTGGTGAGTTCAAGGGCATGGTCTTTCAAGATAGCGATGTGGCCAAATGGCTGGAGGCAGTGGCCTACAGTCTGGCGACCCATCCCGATCCCCAGCTGGAGGCCACCGCGGATGAAGTGATCGATCTGGTGGCCCGGGCCCAGCAGCCCGATGGCTACCTCAACTCGTATTACACCATCGTGGATCCAGAAAACCGCTGGACCAATTTGTCGGAAAACCATGAGCTGTACTGCGCCGGCCATTTTATCGAAGCGGCCGTGGCCTATTACGAAGCCACGGGGAAGGACAAGCTCCTGCAGGTGGTCTGCAAGCTGGTTGAGCACATCGATTCCATCTTCGGCCCGGAAGAGGGAAAGAAAAAGGGTTACCCTGGCCATGAAGAGATCGAGCTGGCCCTGATCAGGCTCTACAGGGTGACCAGGGATGAGCGGCACTTGAGGCTCGCCCAGTTCTTCGTGGAGGAGCGGGGGAAACAGCCCAACTACTTCGAAGAGGAAGCCCGGGCCCGGGGCCCGCAGCGCTCCCCCAATTGGGGCCTGTTCGGCCTGGATTATAACCAAGCCCACCTGCAGGTGCGGGAACAGACCACGGTGGAGGGGCATGCGGTGCGGGCCATGTACCTGTTCAGCGCGGTGGCGGATCTCGCCCAGGAAACAGGCGATCCCCAGCTGCTGCAGGTAAGCAAGACCCTGTGGGACAACATGGTCAGCCGCCGCATGTACATCACGGGCGGGATTGGCTCCCAGGCCCACGGCGAGGGTTTTACCATTGACTACGATCTCCCCAGCAGCAGGGCCTACGCCGAGACCTGCGCGGCCATCGGGCTCTTTTTCTGGGGGCACCGCCTGCTGCAGCTGGAGCCGGATAACAGATACGCGGATGAGATGGAGCGGGCGCTGTACAACGGTATTCTAAGCGGCATGTCCTGGGAAGGGGACCGCTTCTTCTACGTCAACCCCCTGGAGGTTGACCCCGCGGTGTGCCGGGCCCGCCATGATCACCGCCATGTCAAAGCCACCCGCCAAGGCTGGTTTGCCTGCGCCTGCTGCCCGCCTAATCTGGCGCGGCTTTTAACCTCCCTTCACCACTACATCTACAGCTGCGGACCCCAGGGACTGTTTGTGCACTTCTTCGCCGACAGTGCAGTGGAGTTCCCCGCCGCCGGGAAAAAGGTGGGGCTCCGCCAGACCACCGACTATCCCTGGGATGGCCGGGTGCAGTTGGATCTGGACCTGGAAGGAGAGGCCCCGTTCAGCCTCCATGTGCGCCTGCCCGGCTGGTGCAGGCAGGTGGAAGTCAAAGTGAACGGAGAAGTGCTTTCCGACCTGGCCGGGCACACCCACCGGGGCTACCTGGTTCTCACCAGGACCTGGCGGGCAGGGGATCGGGTGGAGCTGGATCTGGCCATGCCCGTGGAAAAGGTCTACGCCCATCCCAAGGTGCGTGAGGCCGCGGGCCGCATCGCTCTGCAGAGGGGCCCTGTGATCTACTGCTTGGAGGAAGTGGATAACGGCCCCGACCTCCACTCTCTGCTGCTGGCCCGGGAGCCACGCTTCCAGGTGGCCCGCGAGCCGGAGCTGGGCGTTCCGGCCATCTCTGCGCAGGGTTTCCGCTTGGAAGCAGCGGGCAGCCAACTCTATACCACGGAAAAGCCCCGGCGGACGGCGGTGACCATCAAAGCCATCCCCTATTTCGCCTGGGACAACCGCAGGCCCGGGGCCATGCTGGTTTGGATGAGGGCGGAAGGAGAAGGGTGATTTTAGAGGGCTTAAGCAGGAAGTGTTGAGTCTAAATAGAAGAACAATTAAGACAGGGTGCGGCTGCGAGGGCCGCTCCTTTTCGGAACTTCTTGCAAGCGAGGTGCTGAGATGAGTGAAGTGAAGTACGTAATCGGCGTAGACTTCGGCACTGATTCCGCACGTGCTCTGGTCGTGAACGCGGAAACCGGTGAGGAGCTGGCCAGCGACGTAGCCCACTACAAGCGCTGGTCCGAGGGCTTGTACTCCGATGCGGCGAAGAACCAGTTCCGCCACCATCCCCTCGACTATCTGGAAAGCCTGGAAGAGTGCATCACCGGCGCCCTGAAGAAGCTGCCGGCCGAGGTGGCGGAAAACGTCATCGGCATCGGCATAGACACCACGGGTTCCACTCCCGCGCCGGTGGACGAGAACGGCACACCACTGGCCCTTCTTGATGAGTTCCGGGATAACCCCAATGCCATGTTCATCCTCTGGAAGGATCACACCGCCGTCCAGGAGGCTGCGGAGATCAACAAGCTGGCCAAGACCTGGGGCGGCGTGGATTACACCAAGTACGAAGGAGGCGTGTACTCCTCCGAGTGGTTCTGGGCGAAGATTCTGCACATCCTGCGGGTAGATGAAAAGGTGCGCCAGGCCGCCCATTCCTGGGTGGAAGTGTGCGACTGGATTCCCGCGGTACTCACTGGGACAACCGATCCGAAAGTCCTCAAGCGCAGCCGCTGCGCCGCAGGGCATAAGGCCATGTGGCATCCGGAGTGGGGCGGACTGCCTTCGGAGGAGTTTCTGGTTAAACTCGATCCCCTCCTGAAGGGTGTCAGGGAGCGGATGTTTGAGGAAACATACACCTCCGATGAAAAGGCCGGCGAGCTCACGGAAGAGTGGGCGGCTAGGCTGGGCCTTCCCCCGGGCGTCGCCGTGGCGGTGGGTGCTTTTGATGCCCACATGGGCGCCGTGGGCGGCGGCATCAGGGAACATACTTTAGTGAAGATTATGGGTACCTCCACCTGTGATGTGATGGTGGCCTCCAAAGATGAACTGGGCCAAACCTTGGTTGAGGGCATCTGCGGGCAGGTGGACGGTTCGGTCATTCCCGGCATGATCGGCCTGGAAGCCGGTCAGTCGGCCTTTGGCGATGTCTACGCCTGGTTCAGAAATGTCCTGCTCTGGCCCTGGGAGACCTTAGGGGAAGAGCTGGGGTTGGGTGAAGAGGTCCTGGCGAAGGCTAAGGATAGGATCCTGGTTAAGCTGACGGAAGAGGCCGCCAAGGTGGATCCCACAACCACCACAGTGGTGGCCCTGGACTGGCTCAACGGCAGGCGCACCCCCTTTGCCGATCAAGAGCTGAAGGGAGCTTTGGTGGGGCTCACCTTGGGCACCGATGCCCCCCGGATCTTCAGGGCTTTGGTGGAAGCCACCGCCTTTGGCGCCAAGGCCATTGTGGATCGCTTCCGGGAAGAGGGTGTGGAGATCAAAGAAGTGATCGCCCAAGGCGGCATCCCCGGCAAGAACGAGTTTGTCATGCAGGTTTCAGCGGATGTACTGGGCATGCCCATTAAGGTAGTCCGCTCCGGGCAGGCGGTGGCCCTGGGCGCGGCCATGTTTGGCGCAGTTGCCGCGGGGCACTACGCCGATGTGTATGCCGCGCAGGATGCCATGCTCAGCGGCTATTCCAAGGTGTACCAGCCCGATCCAGAAAGCAGCCGGCGCTACGCCGAGCTGTACAAGAAGTACCTGGAGATCGGCGAGCTTCTAGCCGGTACGCTGCGGTCTTTGTAGGCGAGGAGGGAAGCCATGCTGCAAGAGCTCAAAGAGCAGGTTATGCTGGCCAACCAAGAGCTGCAGAGGCAGGGGCTGGTCATCTACACCTGGGGCAACGTGAGCGGCATTGACCGGGAGCGGGGCCTGGTGGTGATCAAACCCAGCGGTGTGGCCTATGAAGAGCTCACGCCGGAGAAGATGGTGGTTTTGGATTTGGAGGGCAAGATCGTGGAAGGTAAGCTGCGCCCTTCCTCCGATACCCCCACCCACTTAGAGCTGTACCGAAAATTCAGCGAGATTGGCGGCGTGGTGCACACCCATTCCAAATGGGCCACGATCTGGGCCCAAGCCGGCAGGGGTATTCCCTGCCGGGGTACCACCCATGCCGATTACTTCTACGGGGAGATTCCCTGCACCCGCATCCTCAATGAAGAAGAAGTGGCGCAGGCCTATGAGCTGAACACAGGCAGGGTGATCGTGGAGCGTTTCCAAGGGATCAACCCCCTGGAGATGCCCGCAGTTTTAGTGGCGGAACACGGCCCCTTCACCTGGGGCAGAGACTGCCACGAAGCGGTGCACAACAGCGTGGTTTTGGAGCAGGTGGCAGAAATGGCTTATTTCACCAGGCTGCTTACGGGCCACGACCGGCCCATCAGCCGGCATGTCCTGGAAAAGCACTATCTGCGCAAGCACGGCCCCGGTGCTTATTACGGTCAAAAATAGGGAGGTTGAAGCGATGGATTTCAATTTCAAAGACTATGAAGTGTGGTTTGTCACGGGCAGCCAGCACCTCTACGGCGAAGAAGCCTTAAGGCAGGTGGGGGAAGATGCGGAAAAGGTCGCCAAGAGCCTGGGCGAACGGCCGGAAATCCCCGTGACCGTGGTGTACAAACCGGTCATGACCGACTCCAGCTCCATCCGCCGGCTGATTCAGGAAGCCAATGCCCATGAGAAGTGCATCGGCCTGATCCTGTGGATGCACACCTTCTCGCCAGCCAGGATGTGGATCGCCGGGCTGGGGGAACTGCGCAAGCCGTACCTCCACTTCCACACCCAGTTCTACCGGGATATCCCCTGGGAGAGCATCGACATGGACTACATGAACCTGCACCAATCCGCGCACGGCGACAGGGAGTTCGGGTTCATCAACACCCGGATGCGCAAGAACCGCAAGATCGTGGTGGGCCACTGGCAGGATCCGGAAGCCCTGGCGGCCATCGGCGCCTGGTGCCGGGTGGCTGCGGCCTGGCAGGACGGCCAGGGGGCCAAGATCGCCCGCTTTGGCGATAACATGCGGGATGTGGCGGTAACGGAAGGCGATAAAGTAGCCGCCCAGATCCAGTTCGGCTACGAAGTGAACGGCTATTCGCTGAGCGATCTCACCTCCTACGTGGATGAGGTGGGCGAGGGGCAGATCCAAGCCCTCCTGGAAGAGTATGAAGCGAGCTACAACCTAACCGACCGGGTCAAGGAAGGCGGAGAGTTCAGGGAGTACCTGAAAGAATCGGCCCGGATCGAGGCTGGGCTGCGGGCCTTCCTCAAAGATGGAGGCTTCAAGGGCTTTACCACCAACTTCGAGGATCTCACCGGTCTGCGGCAGCTGCCGGGCCTGGCCGTGCAGCGGTTGATGAAGGACGGCTACGGCTTCGGCGCTGAAGGCGATTGGAAGACCGCGGCGCTCCTGCGGGCCATGAAGGTGATGAGCGCAGGGCTCAAGGGGGGCACTTCCTTTATGGAGGATTACGTCTACCACCTGGATCCCGCGGGGCAGAGGATTCTCGGCGCGCACATGCTGGAAGTGTGCGAAACCATCGCCAAAGATAAGCCTGTCCTGGATGTGCAGCCCCTTTCCATCGGCGGCAAGGAAAACCCCGCACGCCTCATTTTCACAGCCCCAGCGGGCCCGGCTATCTGCGCGAGCTTGATCGATTTGGGCAACCGCTTCCGCATGGTGGTCAACGAAGTGGAAGTGGTGGATCCGCCTGCGGATCTGCCTAAGCTGCCTGTGGCCAGGGTGCTGTGGGATCCCAAGCCCAATTTGAAGGTGGCGGCGGAAGCGTGGATCCTGGCGGGAGGCGCCCACCACTCCGTGTTTACCCAGGCATTGACCAGCAAGTATGTGGAGGATTACTGCGAGATCGCTGGTATCGAGTACGTCTTGATCAACGAAGAGACAGAGATCAGGAAGTTCAAACAGGACCTGCGCCTTGGCGAGATCTACTACCATCTGGCCAGGGGAATCTAAACGGCCAACCTCCCCGGATCCTCCGGGGAGGTTTAAAAACACGGAGGTGAGATAAATGGAAGTTGTGCGCAAAGCGGAGATGATCCTGGAGAAGGACTTTCAAATCAGCGAGATCGATCCCCGTTTGTACGGAGCCTTTGTGGAGCATCTGGGCAGGTCCATCTACGGGGGCATTTACGAGCCGGGGCATCCCAGCGCGGACGAACAGGGTTTTCGGGGTGATGTGCTGTCCCTGGTGCGGGAACTGGATATTCCTGTGATCCGCTATCCCGGCGGGAATTTCGTCTCCGGCTACAACTGGGAAGATGGGGTAGGGCCCAAAGACCAGCGCCCCCGCCGTTTGGATCTGGCCTGGCGTACCATCGAGCCCAACGAGGTGGGGGTCAACGAGTTTGTGGACTGGACCCGCAAGGCCGGTTCCCAGGTGATGATGGCGGTTAACCTGGGTACCCGGGGAGTAGATGCCGCCCGCAACCTGGTTGAGTACTGCAATCACCCCAGCGGCAGCTACTACAGCGACCTGCGCATCAAGCATGGCTATGCCCAGCCCCACGGGATTAAACTGTGGTGTTTGGGCAATGAGATGGATGGCCCCTGGCAGATCGGTGCCAAGACCGCCTACGAATACGGGCGCATCGCCTTAGAGAGCGCCAAGGTGATGAAGTGGGTTGATCCCTCCATTGAGCTCGTGGTTTGCGGCAGTTCCGGCCGGGGTATGCCCACCTTCGCCCAGTGGGAAGCCGAGGTTTTGGATCTCACCTACGACCATGTGGACTACATATCCCTCCATACCTACTACGGCAACCGGGATAACGACACACCGAATTTCCTGGCCCGCACTCTGGATATGGACCAGTTTATCAACTCGGTCATCGCCATCTGCGATTACATCAAGGCCAAGAAGCGCAGCTCGAAGACGCTCCACCTCTCCTTCGATGAGTGGAACGTTTGGTACCACTCCAACGAGGCCGACAAAAAGGTGGAGCCCTGGACGGTTGCCCCGCCGCTTTTGGAGGATGTATACAACCTGGAGGACGCCCTGGTGGTGGGCAGCATGCTCATCAGCCTGATCAGGCGGGCAGACCGGGTGAAGATCGGCTGCCTGGCGCAGCTGGTGAACGTGATCGCTCCCATCATGACCCAAACCGGCGGCCCTGCCTGGCGGCAGACCACCTTCTATCCCTTCATGCATGCCTCCCTCTACGGAAGGGGAACGGCCCTTCTGCCTGTGATCAAGTCGGATAAATACGACAGCAAGGACTTCACCGATGTGCCCTACCTGGATGCCATCGGGGTGTTCAACGAGGAGAAGGAAGAGCTGACCATCTTTGCCGTGAACCGCAATCTGGAAGGCGGTCTGGAGTTCACAGGTGATCTGCGGGGCTTCTGCGGCTACGAGGTGGTGGAGCACATCGTGCTGACCCACGAGGATCTCAAGGCTGCCAACACCGCGGATCAGCCCAACAACGTGGTGCCCCACTTAGGCGGCAATGCCCAGATCAGCGAGGGCAAGCTCAGCGCCCTTCTGCCCAAACAGTCCTGGAATGTGATCAGGCTGGCCAAAAAGGCATAGCCAGCTGGACAAGTTGTGATCAGCCCGGTACCCATGCCGGGCTTGTTTGCTAGAGCAAAGGTAACTCGCGGTAACTTCTCTTCGGGTAAAAAAAGCGTTAAAATTGGGGTGAAAGGGCGGTAACTAGGCGAGCAGCGGGCTCGCTAAGGAAGGAGAGGACGAGTTGGCCAAAGGAAAGCCCTATTTTGTGCTCGCCTTGCTTGTCATCCTGGCGGCGGCCTTGGTAGGCTGCGATGGGGAGCTGGGTGTGTACACTGTGAGCGGAACTGTGTGGGAGGAAGACAGCGGTAATCCCCTGGCAGGGGCAGCCGTGACGCTGGGTGAACAGCGCACCGTAACCAATGCCCGGGGGCAGTATGCCTTTGCTGAGGTTCCCGGGGGAGAGCAGCTGCTCCAGGTGGAGCTGGCGGGATATGAGCCCGCCTCTGTTCAGCTGAACTTGAGGAAAGACAGCACCGTGGATGTGGGTTTAGTGTCGCCCCTTCCGGTGCTCAGGGACAGTGGTTTCCATTTCGTTGATGGCGAGGGAGCTGTGTTGAAAGCCGGTGAGGGCACCACCGCGCCCCGGGCGGAAATCCTCTACTACCTGCGCTTCTTGTTTGCCGACCCGGATGCTGTGGAGATTGACTCTGTGGAGGCGGTGCTCAACGGAGTCGTCATCGGTTCGGCGCTGTACCGGGAGATGTGGATGGGGGCCGCAGGACTGCCCCTGGAGCCGGGCACCAACACCGTGCAGCTGCGGGTCTGGGACAGCGCAGGCTGGGCCAGAACCAGCAAACTGTACACCATCGATTTTGACGTGGAGCGTTTGGATTTGCGGGTGCTGCTGAGCTGGGACAAGGATGCCGACCTGGATCTGCACTTGTTTAAGCGGGAGAGCGACGAGGGCAATGTCTTCGATTGGTACACCGAAGACCGCCACCTCTCTTACTGGTCACAGCCGGAGGACTTCGGCGAAGGCCCTGCCCAGAACCCTGTTCTCGATTGGGATGGTTATGGTCCAAGGGGTTGGGATGGTTTATACTTAGAGGAAATGACGCCGGGGGATTACCACATCTGGATATCGGCTTGGCACATTGCGGAACCGACCCAGGCCCAGGTTAAGGTGATTGTGGATGCCACCGCAGAAACGCGCAGCGAGTCGATTACTGCAGTGGAACTTACCGAGGATGATCAGGACCTGCCGGTTTACATCACCACTGTGCGGGTACATGAGGATGGAACCAAGGAGCTGATTCACGTAGAACCTGAAGTTGCAAGTATTGCTGAAGGTTGAGGTGTTGACGACTGCTAGCCGGAGGCAGCAGAGCAAGACATTGCCAACAACTCTTCATGATCTCTCCAAGGTCACCGGGAAGCAGCTCGAACACAGGCACGGTTCGGGCTGCTTCCCCTGTTCAGGAGAGAGGTAGCCCCGGGAGGCTTTATACCCTGGCTAAGTTGGTGTAAGATTATCTATAAGAAGATTTTCCCAAAAATGGGGTAAGGCCATGAAAGCGGTAAGGCAGGTATTCGTGGAGAAGTTTTTCGGAAGGCATCTCGATTTAAGGGAGCGCTTGTTTAACCTCCTGGCCATTGGCGGCATTGTCATCAGTTTGACCATGGCCGCCGGAACTGTGCTCACAGGGGCAGGGCCCGTGTATTTCCTGGTGAACATGGCATTGGCCGCAGTTTCCTTTGGACTCCTCTATCTTTCCCGCCGGACCGGAACTACCGCCTCGCCTACCTTTTGACCGTGATCTGCATCTTCATGATCCTTTTTCCCGCAGCCTTCTTCGTTTCGGACGGGTATCGGGGCGGCATGCCGGTGTTCTTCGTGTTCGCCGTGACCATTTCCGTGTTTATGCTCAGGGGGCGCCTGGCCTGCATCGTCACAGGGTTGGAACTGGCCCTTTATGTGGGAATCAGCGTTTTCGCCTACCTCTACCCCACCTATATCCGGCACTTCGACAGCGAGATCGGCAGGCTCCAGGATGTGGTCCTCTCCTTCGTCACTGTGAGCATTGCCCTGGGCATCATCATGCACTATCACATCCGCCTCAACTATGAACAGCAGCGGGAACTGGAAAGGGCCCGGGAGGAAGCCTTGGCCTTGAGCAAGGTGAAGACCACCTTCTTGACCAACATGAGCCACGAGATCCGCACACCCATCAACGTGATCCTGGGCATGAATGAGATGATCCTAAGGGAAAGCACTTCCGATCAGATCCGCCGCTACGCCTCGAACATCCAGATCGCGGGCAAGACCCTGCTCAGCTTGATCAACAACATCCTGGATCTGGCCAAAATCGAATCGGGCAAGCTGGAGCTCATGGAGGAGAACTACAAGACGGTGGACCTCATCTTTGACCTGGTGGTGATTGGCCGGGAAAGCGCCGCCAGAAAAGGGCTGGTGTTCCAGACCCAGGTGGACCGCAATCTGCCCAGCGCCTTTTACGGCGACTCCCTCCACATCAAGCGGGTGGTGGTCAACTTCCTGTCCAATGCCGTGAAGTACACCAACGAGGGGTTTGTCACCTTGGGAGTCAGCTGCAAGGAGGTGGAGGGCCAGACGGTGCTTTGCATCTCCGTGCAGGATACGGGGATCGGCATCGATCCAGGCGATCTGGACCGCCTCTTCGAATCCTTCACCCGGGCGGAAGCGGCAGCCCAGAGGGCCATCGAAGGGTCGGGCCTCGGACTGGCCATTGCCCGGGAGCTCACCGAACTGATGGGCGGCAAGATCTATGTGGAGAGCAAAGTGGGCTACGGCAGCACCTTTACGGTGGAGATTCCCCAAGACGTGGTGGATCCCACGCCTTTGGGGCAGTGGGAATCCCAGCAGGCTGCGGTGACTTTAGAGCGGACAAGCTTTGTGGCGCCCGCGGCCAAGGTGCTGATTGTGGATGACAACAAGGAGAACTTGGAGGTGACCAAGACTCTCCTGAAAGAAAGCCTGATGCAGGTGGACACCGCCCTCAGCGGCCGGCAGTGCCTGGCCCTCGCGGAGCGCCACAGCTACGATCTGATCCTCATGGATTACATGATGCCGGAGCTGGACGGACTGGAGACTTTACGGCTTCTGCGGCAGCGGGGGATCGACACGCCCGTGGTCGCGGTGACCGCCAATATCCTGCCCGGGACCAAAGAGACGCTAATGGAGGCGGGATTTGCGGCCTTTTTGACCAAGCCCTTGATCTGGAACCAGCTGCAGCAGGTGCTGCTGCAGCTGCTGCCCAAGGAGGTGGTGGAGGTCAAGCCCAGGCGCACCATGGTCGATGCCCAAATCGAGGCGGAACTCCACCGGACGCTCCTGCCCTATGGTGTCTCCGTAACGGAGGGGTTGAAATACGTCAATGGTGATCTGGAGCAGTACAAAGCCCTGAGCCAGATCTTCCGTGAGCACTCCGACGAGGGCAGGGAAGAGATCCGCGCCTTGATGGACGCGGAGGACTTCGAGAATCTGCTCTACGTTATCCATTCCCTCAAGAGCAAAGCGCTGGCCATCGGCGCAGTGGAGCTGTCCCAGCAAGCTGCCACCATGGAAGAGCACCTGCGCCGGGGGGATACCCAGTATGCCCAAGAGGCCGTGTCCCTGCTCATGTTCACCTGGGAACGGGTCATTGCTGGTTTGAAAGAGGTGGAAACGTGTCTAGAGTCTTAGTGGTTGATGATGATGTAATGCTGCTCAAAATGGCGGAGCAGCTCCTCAAATCTGAATACACGGTTATGCTGGCCCGCTCCGGCTGGGAGGCTGTATCCTGTGTGGCCAACGGACCCAGGCCGGATATTATCCTGCTGGACATCGATATGCCGAAAATGGACGGCTACGCCACCCTGCGCAAACTCCAGGAGCTGGATCCGGACATCCCGGTGATCTTCTTGACCGGACTGACCGCGACGGAATATGAGCTGAAGGGCCTGACCGCGGGTGCGGTGGACTACATCACCAAACCCTTCGTCAAGGAAATCCTGCTGGCCCGCTTAAAGCAGAAAGGTGCGCAGCCTGGATCCGGAAAAGGTGGAATCCCTGCGCAGCAAGCTCAATGACACCGAACTGGCGGTGGCCAAGGTCATGGCCCAGGGCTACACCAACGCGGAAATCGCGGAACACCTGCATTACTCCTACAATTACGTGAAGAAAGCAAGCTCGGTGATCTTCAACAAGCTGGGAATCTCCCGGCGCAATGAGATTAGGGAGTTCTTGATGTAAATAGTTCGCCAAAAGCCAGCGTAAAGGCCCAGCGGTCGTGTGCCCGCGGGTCTTTTTTGACGGCGCCGCCCCAAGGGCGTAAGCAGGGAAAGTTGTGAACAATTTGTCCATTGGGAAGGATTTGACTGCTGCAAACAGAATTTATAAATAAAAACATGCTGCTATTTTAACTTTGCCAATAATTATTTATCCAGCTGCCCCCTTTCCGTGCTCGGTGTGGGTGTCCTGATCCCGCAAGGGATTTAGACATAAAACACTAAAGGAGAGGTGTGATGCATGAAGGCAAGATGGATCGTGTTGGCTGTTGTCTTGTTGTTCGTGTTGAGCTGCGCAGCCTGGGCAGCCGAGCGCTATGAAACACTGATTGTAGGCGGCGGAACCTGGGCTCAGGCCACCAGCTGGAATCCCCTGTATGCCAATAACGCCAACGGCACGCTGGGGTTGGTCTATGAAACACTCTTTGCCTACAGTCCCCTCACCAACGAGCACAAGCCCTGGCTGGCGGAGAGCGGAGGCTGGATCTCGGACAACGTGTTCGAAGTCAAGCTGCGCCGCAACATCTACTTCTCCGATGGCCACGCCCTCACTGCAGAAGATGTGGTCTTCACCTACGAACTGGCTCGGGATAACAACCTCACTTACACTCCCATCTGGCGTACGCTGCGCGAAGTAAAGGCTGTGGACGATTACACCGTCCAGTTCGTCTTTGAAAACCCCAACTACCAAGAGTGGCAGATTGAGATGTACAGCCGGGCCATCCTGCCCAAGCACATTTGGAAGGATGTACCCGGGGAAGATCTGATGGTGATCACCAACGACGATCCCATCGGCAGCGGACCTTACAAGAAGCTCCTGGCTGGTCCCGACCGCAACGTATGGGTGCGCGACGACAACTGGTGGGGCAATGCAGTCTTCGGACAGCCCAAACCCAAGGAAATCGTGGACATGATCATCTACGAAAACAACGTGGCTTTGGGCATGCTCATGCAGCGGACGCTGGATCTGAGCAACTACTTCATCCCTGGGGTACCTGCCATCAAGGACCTCTACGGACTTACCACCTGGTATGATGGACCGCCCTACATGATCTCCGCCAACGTGGCTCTGCTCTTCCTCAATGCTCAGCGGAAGCCCATGGATGATGCTAAGTTCCGCAGGGCTCTGGCCTTCGCGGTCAATCCGGAGATCATCGTAGAGCGCGTCTTCGAGCACATGGTACCTGTGGCTGACCCCACCGGCCTCTTTGGCGGCTGGACGGCTTACAGGGATGCCAAGGTGGCTGAAGAGTGCGGCTTCTGGTATGACCCGGAGATCGCCAAGCAGATGCTGGATGAGGCCGGCTATGTGGACGCCGATGGCGATGGCTGGAGAGATATGCCCGATGGCAGCCCCATGTCCTTCGAGATCATCGTGCCTTCTGGCTGGACCGACTGGATGGAATCCATCCGCATCATCTCCGAAGCCTTTAGGGCCATTGGCATCAACGCCAACCCGGCCTTCCCCGATGCCGGTGTCTACAACGACCGCATCCAGACCGGTGATTTCGACATGTGCATCAACAACTACGGAAGCGGTATTTCCGGCTCGCCGTATTCTTACTGGAACTGGGTGGCTAACCACAACATCAACCGCACCCATGTCACAGAAGGCAACTTCGGACGCTACGACAACCAAGAGCTGTTCGATCTGATCTTCAAGTTCAACCAGCTGCCGCCCATGAGCGAAGAGTCGCTGGCAGTGGCATCTGAGATCCAGAAGATCCTGCTTCTGGAGATGCCCTCCATCCCCTTCTGGCTCAACGGTCTGTGGGCCCAGAGCACTTCCCAGTACTGGACCAACTGGCCCACGGAAAACAACCCAGTGGGCTACCCCTGCACCTGGGCTAACCAGTGGCAGTTCGGCGGCATCGAGATGCTCATCAACCTCCAGCCCGTACAGTAACACAGCAAACTCCAGTTAGTGCTGTCCCGGCGGAACTCGGCTTCCGCCGGGACTTCACCAACCACACCAGTCTGCCCAACAGGGAGGGGTAACCATGGGTCGCTATCTCACACGGAAGATCGTGATCTATCTCATCACTTTTTTCTTTGCCGTGACGCTCAATTGGGCTGTCCCGCGGTTTGCGCCGGGAGATCCCATCAGCATGCTGCTTTCCCGGTTTTCGTTCCTCGAAGGGGGCAGGGAAATCCTGGAGAGCTTTTTTGTGAAAACCTTCGGTTTGGATCAGCCCCTGCTCCAGCAGTACTTCGGCTTTTGGCGTTCGCTGTTTGCAGGGGATTTGGGCATCAGCATCAGCCAGTACCCTAAACCGGTTATGAACATCATTCGCGAAGCCATCATCTACGACATCATTATTCTGGTGCCGGCCATCATCCTCAGCTGGATCATCGGGAACAAGCTGGGGGCCTCTTCCGGAGTAAACAAAAAGGCCGACAACTTCCTCATGCCGGTCTTTTACTTCCTCACTTCCTCCCCGTATTTTTGGTTTGCCTTGCTGGTCTCCTATCTGCTGGGAATTGTCCTGGGTATCTTCCCCACTAGCCACGCCTACAGCGCCACCATGCGGCCCGGCTGGAACTGGGCGTTCATCCTGGACTTTTTCATGCACTGGTTCATGCCCTTTCTCAGCCTGTTCCTGGTGCAGTTGGGGGGCTGGGCCATCGGCATGCGCAACATGATCATCTACGAGACCAATACCAACTACGCCAAGTACATGGAGTCCTTGGGCGCGAGCGAGCGGCTGATCAGGCGCTATGGCTTCCGCAACGGCCTTCTTCCCCAGGTTACGGGGCTGGCCATCAGCCTGGGGACCATTGTTTCCGGGGCGGTCCTCACCCAGATGGTCTTTTCCTACCCGGGATTGGGTTACCTCATGGTGCAGGCCATCAAGCAAAATGACTACTTCCTCATTCAGGGCTGCTTCTTGTTTTTGATCATTATGGTGCTGGTGGCGAATTTCACCGTGGATATCATCTACATGATCATCGATCCGCGGGTGCGCCATTCCTATGCCGGGGAGGTGTAACGATGGCAGCTAAGGGTTTTTGGAAGCGGCATGAAAACCTGTATTTCGCCGTGACCAACAAAAAGGTCATCTTCGGTGTTGTGGTTTTCCTGGCCATCGTCGCCCTGGCGATTTTCGGGCCCCTGTTCACTCCCTACGGCTACGAGGAGTTCGCCGGACCTGGCTACCGGCCCCCCTCCAAGGAGCACTGGTTTGGTACCACCATCATGGGCAGGGACGTGTTCACCCAGGTGGTGTACGGGCTGCGTTCCACCCTGCTGGTGGGCTTTCTGGCCGGTACCATCGCCTCCGCGGTGGGGCTGGTGGTGGGCTTTGTGTCCGGTTTTTTCAGCGGCAGGGCACCCGATGAGGGGCTGATGATGCTCACCAACATGTTCATGGTCCTGCCCTCCCTGGCCCTGCTGATTATCCTTTCCGCCTACCTGCCCTACCGGGGCATTGTCACCCAATCCCTGATTGTGGCGGCGACCGCCTGGCCCTGGACTGCCCGGGCGGTGCGTTCCCAGACCTTGTCTTTGAAGAGCCAGGAGTTTGTCAATCTCTCCCGGATCTCCGCGGCACCGGTTTTCCGCATTATCCGGGAGGATATCGCCGCGAACATGTTCTCCTACGTGTTTATGGTCTACATCCTCCAGTTTAACGGCACCATCCTATCCTCGGTGGGCCTGGAGTTTTTGGGTTTGGGCCCCACCCGGGGGATTTCCCTGGGACTGGTGATGCAAAACGCCGTGAACTGGAATGCCCTGCATCTGGGCATGTGGTGGTGGACGATCATCCCCGGCCTCATTTTGACCCTGCTCATTGTCTCGCTGTACTTCATCAACACGGGTCTTGATGAAGTGTTCAATCCGCGTTTGAGGGAGTTGTAGCCATGGCAGCAGAAGTGATTCTCGATGTACGGGATTTGCGGGCTTATTACCGCATCCTCAAGGGCGATGTGAAAGCGGTGGATGGAGTATCGTTCCAGGTGCGCCGGGGCGAGATTGTGGGTATCGCGGGGGAATCGGGCTGCGGCAAGAGCACTTTAGCGCACACGCTTATGCTGCGCAAACCGCCCCTGACCCACATTTCCGGCCAGGCTTTGTTCCTGGGCAGGGATATCATGGCCATGGGCAGGGAAGAGTTTCGCCAGCTGCGGCTGCGCAAGATCTCCATCATCCCCCAGTACGCGCTGGACGCCCTAAGCCCCACCAAGAAGCTGGGCGAATTCGTTGCTGACTTGGTGCGGGAACACGGCATCCCCGCCGACCGGGCTTTTTGGGCCAAGGTGGAAGAACGGCTGCGCTTTGTGAACCTAGATCCCAAGGTGCTGGATCAGTATCCCATTGAGCTTTCGGGGGGCATGAAGCAGCGGGCCATTATGGTTGTTTCCACCATCCTCAATCCGGAACTGATCATAGCCGATGAGATCACCTCGGCGCTGGATGTGAGCTCCCAGCGCTTCGCCGCCAGCCTCCTGGTGCAGCTGCGGGACGAGGGGATTATCGGCTCCGCCATTTTCATCACCCACGACCTGGCCATCCTGTACCAGATCGCCGATAGCTTGCTGATCATGTACGGCGGGCACATTGTGGAAGCCGGCCCCGTGGATACCATCGTCCATGAGCCCCGGCATCCCTATACCCAGGCTCTGCTCAACTCCCTGCCCAAGGTGGGGGTACAGGTCAAGGACCAGCGGCTGGAGGGCATCAAGGGCACGCCGCCGGAGCTTTTGGAGATTGGCCCGGGCTGCCGGTTTAGGGAGAGGTGCCCATACCGCACCGAGCGCTGCGAGCAGACCCCTGTGACCGAGGCCATTACGCCTGAACACACCATTGCCTGCTGGCACCACCGGGAGATTGGAGGGGAACGGGTTGGCTGAGCATAAGAAAGATCCCATCATGTCCGTGGAGCAGGTCACCAAGATCTTCTCAAGCGGAGTGTTCTTCCGCAGCTACACCACCGCGGTCCAGGACGTTTCCTTCAAGATGTATCCCGGCACCGTGCTATCTTTGATCGGCGAGAGCGGAAGCGGCAAGACCACCATGGGCCGCATGATTCTGAAACTGCTCCGCCCCACCGCGGGGAAAATCTACTTCCACGGCCGGGACATCGCCACCATCCGGGGGAAGGCGGAGCGCTGTGAGTACTACCGCCGGGTGCAGGGGATTTTCCAGGATCCCTTCTCCTCCTTCAATCCCCTCTTCCGGGTGGACAGGGTCTTTGACCAGATTTACGATGTGTTCTTCCCGGAGCTGCCCGCGGCGGAGCGCCAAGCCCGCACCAGAGAGGCCCTGCTCAAGGTGCACCTCCATCCCGAGAGGACCCTGGCCCATTTCCCCCATCAGCTCAGCGGCGGCCAGCTGCAGAGGCTGCTCATAGCCCGGGCGCTCTTGCTGGATGTGGAGATCTTGGTGGCCGATGAACTCATCAGTATGCTGGACGCTTCCACCCGCATGGGCATCCTCAACCTCCTGGTGGACATCTGCCGGTCCACAGGCATGTCTGTGTTGTTTATCACCCACGATCTGGCCCTGGGCTATTACATCAGCGATTACACCATGATCATGCACCGGGGCCGTTTGGTGGAGCAGGGGGCGACCCACGAGGTATACCACAACCCCGTGCATCCCTACACCCGCATGCTCTTCCGCTCGGTACCGGATATTGGGCGGCGCTGGGATCCCAAGGAGAGATTCATCCCTGAGCAGGTGAGCAGGGAGATCGAAGAATTCTACAGCGCCAACCGGGGGAGGGGGCTAGTGCAGGTCAGCCCCAACCATGCGGTGCTCATGAGCTTGGACTAACCCCAGCACAAGGCGGGCAGAAGGGCCCGCCTGCTTTTTTGCTGGCGCGGGGGCGGTGAAAAGAGCTATAATAGGATGAGCGGAAAGAGCTAATCAATCAGAGGAGCAGGATGATGAAGCAAGGGGAACTGACCAGAGTGATCGTTGATGTGCGGGATGTGTATAAATCCTTTGGCACATTGGAGATTCTGCGGGGCGTGAGCCTCCAGGTTCGGGAGAAGGAGGTTGTGGTGATCTGCGGGCCCAGCGGCTCCGGGAAGAGCACTTTGATCCGCTGCCTCAACGGTTTGGAAAAGATCGACGGGGGAGAAATCTATGTGGGCGGGCTGCCGGTTCATGATCCCAAGACCAAGTCCACGGAAATCGCCAAGAAGGTGGGCATGGTCTTCCAGGATTTCAACCTCTTCCCCCATATGACTGTGCTGGAGAACGTCACCTTGGCCCCCATCAAGGTGAAAAAGATGCCCAAAGAAGAGGCCGCAGAGCTGGCCCTGGATCTTCTAGCTAAGGTGGGCATCCGGGACCAGGCGGATAAGTACCCCGCGGCCACCTCCGGAGGTCAAAAGCAGCGGGTGGCCATTGCCCGGGCCTTGGCCATGCAGCCCGATGTGATGCTCTTTGACGAGCCCACCTCAGCCCTGGACCCGGAGATGATCGCCGAGGTTTTGGATGTCATGAAGGGGCTGGCCCAAGGGGGTATGACCATGATCGTGGTCACCCATGAAATGGGCTTTGCCCGGGAGGTGGCGGACCGGGTGATCTTCTTCGACGAGGGGAAGATCGTGGAAGAAGCCCCGCCGGAGCAGTTCTTCACCGCACCGGAGAACGAGCGCACCAAGCGCTTCCTGGCGCAGATTCTCTAGTACATCTTTAGCCGTTCGATGCTGATTCCCACAATCATGGCTTTGACATTAACTGGGGACGTGTGTATACTATTGGTGCAAATGCATATCCTAATAGTCAATGAATGAGGGGTTGGCTTTCGGCTTCCCAGCAGGTCTGGGCCCGATTGACCAATCCCTCTTTTTTCGCTTATTCGGCAGTCAGGCTTGTTTTCCTACTGCCTTCGCTCGCGCCGACTATGCTTCTGAGCAAGTGGGAGTTGCCAAGCCCACCGGCCAAGTGCCGGAAGGGCTTGGCTTTTTCATTGCAAACCCTGCCTTTGTGCGAATTTCGTAAGAAGTAAAGGCTGGGTGTAAAGTTTGAAACAATCCGCAAGGCAAAATGACACAAATTGAAAACAATGTTGCCTAGCTGTAAGGTACCATAAAGATGGAAGCCATGGAATTTAGGGCATGAACAGGTCTTTTTCGCCTTTACAATCACCTTACGCCTCGTTACAACCAGCTGTGGTTTCCTTGTGAAAACCATACCGATACTGGGGCGTGGAAACCCGGGGCCATGCCTAGTGATCGTTTAGATAAGGGAACGAAGGAAGGCGAGTAACAGGACAGACAACAAAAGAAAGGAGAAAGAAGCATGAAAAGGCTGTCCATTTGTTTGTTGTTGGTTTTCTTGCTCAGCGCCAGCGCACTGGCCGCGGACTACAAGATCGGGTTTAACAATGCCCTGTCCGGCGTCTACTGCCTGGATATCTTGGAAAACTTCGCGGTCTACGCGGCTGAAGCCCTGGGCGCTGAGCTGATGGTGGTGAACGACGAGGGTACCATCGAGAAGTCCATCGCCAACGTGGAGAACTTGATCGCTTCGGGAGTGGATGGAATCATCTACTTTGGCCTTTCCGACGCCACCTTTGCCATTGTGGGCAAGATGTGCGCCGATGCTCGGGTACCTTTCGTACTGTATGACCACCTGCCCACACCGGAGACCCTGGCCCATCTGCGCAACAACCCCTATTTCGTCGGTGCCGTGGGAGAAGATGACTACGACGCCGGCTATCCCATCGGGGAGTTTGCCGCTGCCACGGGGGCAAAAACCGCAGTTTTGGTCACCGGCAACCGGGGCGACACCACCCACGAAGCCCGGGTGAAGGGCTTTACCGATGCCTTTGAGGCCGCGGGCGGCAAGGTTTTGGATATCGCTTGGGCGGCCACAGGCGGCCGGGCCGAGGCTTTGAAGAAGAGCGAAGACCTGCTGGTGGCTTACCCCGATGTTGAGGTTGTCTACACCACTTCCGGTGAGCCGGCAGTGGCCACCATGGAAGTACTCCAAAAGTATGGGGACCAGGATATCCAGTACTACGTCACCGACCTTGATCCCCCCATCCTGGAAGGTCTGCAGGAGGGCAAGATCACTGCCGCCAACGGAGCACACTGGATCAACTCCGGCCTGGCAGTGGCTCTGCTCCACAACTTCCTGGAAGGCAATCCGCTCAAGGATGCCAACGGGCAGGCACCGGTATTCCATGTACCCATCATCGTGCTGGAGGCCGGCCAGTACAAGGCCTACGAGGAGCAGTGGCTGGACAACATGCCCTTCACTCCCGACGAGATCAGGAACCTGAGCGTGAAGTTTAACCCAGAAGCATCTGCAGAACTGTTCGAAACCTTACTGGCCAATTACTCTGTTGAACAGCGGATCAGGGACAAATTTGAAGCAGGCATAATCACCGAAGCAGATCTAGAACGGTACGGCTTCTAGCACCACAGCTGGGCTGCCAAACACGCTCTGCGCCTTTGGCAGCCCCCTTTTACAAAGGGGTTGAAGTTCATGGATAGGAAAGCACAAACAGTGGGGGTTCCCATGCTCCAGCATCTGCGCACCAGAAGAATGCAGCAGATTCTGGTTTTAGCCGGGCTGCTCCTGATCTTTGTCATCATCCATTTCGCCACTGGCTCTAGGTTTCTCACCAGGAGAAACCTGGGCATCATCGTTTCCCACGCTGTTATCCCCACCTTCATTACCTGGGGTCTGATTTTCTCCTTCACCAGCGGCATGATCGATCTTTCCATCGGCGCCATCGTGGTTCTGGCCTCAAACTTCGCGGGAATCCTCGGCCTGAAGTTTGGCTACGCCGGGTTGATCCTGGGGGGCCTTGCCGCGGGCGTGGCTCTGCAGGCCCTCAACGGCCTCGTGTTCCTGAAGACCAAAATTCCGCCCTGGGTGGCCGGGTTGGGCATGGCCATGATCTACGAGTCCATCGGCGCCTTCTATTCCAACGCCGCGGTGCGCAGCGGCGGGATGGTGGTCAGTCTAGGCTCTCAGCTGCGGGGTCTGGGGCAGCTGCCCGTGAACGTGCTGATGCTGATACCTGGCCTCATAGCTGCTTATATCCTCTTCTGCCGCACCAGCATTGGGCTGAACGTGCGGGCAGTAGGCAGTGACCTGCGGGTTACCAAGGAAATGGGCATCAATCCTGACCGGGCCAAGTTCTTAGGCATGCTGGTCTGCGGCGTGTTCATCGGCTTAGGCTCCGCGATCAACCAAAGCTACGTGGGACAGCTGCTGCCGCGCACAGGGCTGACCACGGTGAGCACCATTTTCCAACCCCTGACCGCCGTGCTCATCGCCACTTCCATGGGCGCCATCTTCAACGTGGTGATCGGTGTCGTCCTGGGCACCATTTCCCTGTCCGCCCTGTTTAACGCCTTGACTCTGCTGGGCGTTCCTTCCGGGACATGGCAGGAAGTGGTACTTGGTGCGCTAGTAATTGCAGTGACCGTTGTGTCCATGCGGGGCGAGGAGGGTGTCGTAAAATGACCGATGCAAAGAAAAAAGCCAATCAGACAGTCGCCTTAAAGGTGGAAGGCCTCTCCAAAAGTTTTGGACCCACCCGCGCCGTTGTGGATGTTTCCATGGAATTCTGGGCCGGTGAAATCCACGGTTTGATCGGGGAGAATGGTTCCGGGAAATCCACCCTGATGTCCATGGTGGCCGGCATTCACACCAGGGATCAAGGGAGGATGTTCAAGGATAACCAGCCCTACGATCCTGTCAGCCCTGCCCACGCCAATGCCCAGGGCATCAGCATGGTGGTGCAGGAACTGGGCCTGGTGGACGGCTTGACGGTCACGGAAAACATCTTCCTGGGAAAAACCGACCGCTTCGCAAACCGCGGCGTGATCAACCTCCGGAAAATGCGGGAGGCTGCCGCGGAGGCCTTCGCCGCCTGGGGCATCGAGCCGGTTCCCCTGGATGCGCTGGCCAAAACCCTCACGGTGGAAGAAAAGAAGCTGGTGGAATTGGTGAGGGCTCTCCATGTTGATCCCGATATCCTCATCCTGGATGAGATCACCGCGGCCTTTTCCCACAACAACCGCACCGTGCTCTACCAGCTGCTGGCTAAGCTGAAGGCCCAGGGCAAGCTGATTCTATTCATCTCCCACAACCTGGGGGAAGTTCTCTCCCTGTGCGATCGCATCACGGTGCTCAAAGACGGGGAGAAGGTGGCCACCCTGGCCGCGGAGGGGGCGACGGAAGATGATCTCAAGCGCCTCATGGTGGGGCGGGAGATCAAAGAAACGTACTTCTACACCCCCGCGGAAACGGATCAGGCCGAGCCGGTGCTGATTGTCGATGGAGTGAGTGTGGAGGGTGCTTTGCACAACGTGTCCTTTGAGCTCCGCCGCGGCGAAGTGCTGGGCCTAGGCGGCTTGAGTGACTCGGGCATCCACGAGCTGGGCAAGGTTCTCTTCGGACTGACCAAGCCCGACCAGGGACAGGTCATCTTGGCCGAGACGGGGGAACGTTTGGACAGCCTGCGCAAGGCCATCGATCGGGGAGTTGCCTACGTGCCCAAGGACCGGGATATTGAAGCTCTTATGGTCCGGGCCACGATAGAAGACAACCTCTGCCTGCCTTCCATTGATTCCTTCACGGGGCGGCTGGGTTTCATCAGCCCCCGGAAAAGGAAGGCCTTTGCCCAGGAGCAGCTGCAGGCCTTTGAGATCAAGGCCAGCGGGATTAGGCAGGCTGTAGCTGAGCTTTCCGGCGGCAACCGCCAGAAGGTGAGCCTAGCCAGTTGGCTCTCGCGCCCCAACAAGATCCTCATTTTGGACTCACCCACACGGGGAGTGGACGTGGGGATCACCGCCAACATCTACAAATTGATTGCCGAGGTCAAAGGTCAGGGCATCGGAATCATCCTGATTTCCGACGAACTGCCGGAGCTCATCGGCTGCTCCGATCGCATTTTGATCATGAAAAACGGCGAAGTTGCCAAGATCTTCGAACGCGCCGAAGGGTTCAGCGAACATCGCATAGTGCAGGTGATGATCTAATGAAAACAAGGAAGCTCTCTGCGGAGCATATCATACCGTTTGCCGGTCTGGTCTGCCTGATTCTCCTCTTTACCATCCTCACCGGGGATAAGTTCTGGCGGCCGTACAACCTGCGTTCCATCTTGAACCAGACGGTGCTGTACATGTTCGGCGGCCTGGGCCTGATCTTTGTGATCGCCCAAGGCAGTATCGACCTCTCGCAAGGTGCGGTGCTGGCCCTCACTGCCGCCATCAGCGCCATTTTGGTGAACAAGTACGGTTTGTGGCTTATCTTTCCCTCAAGCATCATCCTGGGGGCACTCTTGGGTCTGCTCAACGGACTGATCATCAGCAAGCTCAAGGTTCCTTCGGTCACATGTACCCTGGCGTTTTCCATTGCCTACCGGGGACTCTTGCCGGTGTTTACCCGGGGAGGCCCCATCTACGTTCCCTTTAAGCTCTTTGACCTGTACAACTTCGAGAACATGTTCCCCGTTCTGGTTCTGTTAACGCTGATCTTCGGCTACCTCTTTGAGTACACCAAGATAGGGTACTACTCCAAGGCCATCGGCGAAAACGAGATCAAGGCCCGCAACAGCGGGGTGCCGGTGGAAAGGATCAAGATCATCGCCTACGTCCTATGCGGTGTTATGGCCGGTATCGCCGGGGTTTTCACCCTCAGCCGCGTGGGCGGGGTGGATGTGTCCATGGGCAACTTCTTTGAACTGGAAGTAATGCTGGCCATCTTTACCGGCGGTGTCCCCGTCACAGGCGGCATGCCCACCAGGATCTACCGCCTCTTCGTTGGTGCCCTGACCATCGGGGTTTTGGTCAACGGGCTCACTTTGTACGGGGTAAGTGCCGCCCTGGCGGAAGGCCTCAAGGGCTTGATGCTGATTGGGCTGGTCTTCTTGACTGCCCGCTTCACCACGGGCAGGAGAGCAGCCACCGCTTGATGGGTTAGGGAAACAATACCAAAATTATAAAGGAAGGGAGAAAGAGGGTTATGAAGTGCACGAAGGAGTACAGACTCCGCTACACGGAAAGGGCTAAAGAAATAGTTAAGGGGCTCACCCTGGAAGAAAAGGTTTCCTTGATGAGCGGCCAAGTGCAGCTTGAGCAGATGATCAAGGATATGACCGAGGATCCCAACAAGCACTACAACTACATCCCCTATCCAGCGGGGGGCATTGAGGAAAAGGGCATCCCCGCCATGAAGTTCTGCGACGGCCCCAGGGGAGTTGTCTGCGGTGTGGGCCAGAGCACCTGCTTCCCCGTGACCATGCTCAGGGGGGCAACCTTCGACGTGGAGCTGGAGGAGCGGGTGGGCCGGGCCATCGGTAAGGAAATCAGGGCCTGGGGCGGCAACCTCTTCGGAGGAGTGTGCATCAACCTGCCCTACAACCCCGGGTGGGGCCGCAGCCAGGAGACCTACGGCGAAGACTCCTTCCACTTGGGCCAGATGGGCTCCGCCTTGGTGCGGGGAGTGCAGTCCGAGAACGTGATTGCCTGTGTGAAGCACTATGCCTTCAACTCCATGGAAATCTCCCGCTTCAAGGTGAATGTGGAATGCGACAAGCGCACCGAGCGGGAAGTCTACCTACCCCACTTTAAGGACTGCATCGACGCAGGGGCAGCCAGCGTCATGAGCGCCTACAACCTCTACAAGGGCGTGCACTGCGGCCACCACGACTACCTGCTGAACCAGGTCTTGAAGGGGGAATGGGACTTTGACGGTTTTGTGATCAGCGACTTCATCTGGGGCATCCGGGATACGGTGGAGGCTGCCAATGGCGGCATGGACATTGAGATGTGCTGCACCATCCACTTCGGCGAGAAGCTGGTGAAGGCGGTGCGGGATGGTCTGGTACCGGAAGAGAAGATCGATGAGGCTGCCGTGCGCATTGTCCGCACTCTGCTGGCCTTTACCGAGGCGGATGGTAGGGAGTATGACATGAGCCTGGTGGGCTGCGATGAGCACATCGCCCTGGCCCGGGAGGTTGCCGAAAAGGGTATCACCCTCCTGCAGAACAAAGAAAACGTACTGCCCTTGGACAAAAACAACCTGAAAAAACTGGTGGTCTTGGGCGAGCTGGCGGATAAGGGCGTCATCGGCGACCACGGCTCCAGCCGGGTGTTCCCCAAGTATGTGGTGACCGCGCTGCAGGGCATTACCGAAGCTGTGCCCGAGAGTGTGGAAGTGGTCTACTACAGCGGAGAGGATCACGACCATGCCCGCAAGCTGGCTAAGGAAGCGGATGCCGTGGTCTTTGTGGTGGGCTATGACCACGATGACGAGGGAGAATACGTCACCGAAGAACAGATGGAATCCTATACCGGCGGCATCGGCGGCGATCGGGTGAAGTCCTTAGGACTCCACCAGCACGAGATCGACTTGATCAAGGCTGTGGGACCGGTGAACAAGAACTCCGTTGTGGTCATGATTGGCGGCAACATGATCATGATGACCGAGTGGAAGGATGATGTGAGCGGCATCCTCATGGCCTACTATCCTGGCATGGAGGGCGGCCGGGCCCTGGCCAGCATCATCTTCGGCGAGGTCAACCCCAGCGGTAAGCTGCCCTACGTGGTTCCCTACAAAGAAGAGCACCTGCCCCAGGTGGAATGGGACACCACCGAGCAGTTCTACGACTACTACCACGGTTACACCAAGCTGGAAAAGGAAGGCATCGAGCCCCTGCTGCCCTACGGCTTTGGCCTCTCCTACACCACCTTCGAGGTTAAGGATGCCAAGTTCAGCACCGATGGCCAAAACGTGATCGCGGAGTGTACCGTAACCAACACCGGCGGCCGGGCCGGAACTGAAGTGGTCCAGATGTATGTGGGCTTCAGCAACTCCCAGGTGCACAGGCCCAAGAAGGTGCTGCGGGGCTTTGCCCGCGTGGAGCTGGAACCCGGCGAAAGCAAGTCCGTCACCATTTCCTGCCCCTACGAGAAGCTGCGCTACTACAACGAGGAGATCAACGACTGGGTGCTGGAAAAGATGGACTACGAGGTCTACATCGGCACCAGCAGTGCGGACAAAGACCTGCTCAAGGGGAAAGTGACCATTGCCTAGGCAGGTGGTGGGAGCGGACGAGGAGAATAGCTTAAGGAGAGGAAACGGGAGCCCTGCTCCCGTTTCCCCCACCGAAAAGGCGGCTGAGACTCTGAAGAGGGAGGTGAACCGCCAGTGGCAGAGTCCTTCAGTCTCTACGAAGAGATTGAGTACCCGTTTTCCATCGGGTTTAAGTGCTTTACCGCCTCAATTGAGAGTTCCTGCCCCCACTGGCATGAGGCTTACGAGCTGGTGACCCCGATTAAGGGGGAAGTGCGGGTCAGGCACAAGGGTGTGGCCTATACCTTGGCCAAGGGGCACATCATGCTCATCAACAGCCGGGAGATTCACTCCTTCGCCTCTTGTCCCCGTCCCAACATCTGCCTTTTCCTCCAGTTCAGTCCCAATGTGTTTAGGCTTGACCGCAACCAGGATTCCAGGATCTACAATTTCTACTTGAACACCGCTGATCCCGATCTGAGGCTGGGGATACCCCCTGAACGGCTCATCGCGCCCGTGGCCAAGATCTGGCTGTATGCCTATGAAAAGCGCAAGGGGTACCAATTCCGCATGCACGCGGAGTTTTTCCGTTTGCTGGCGGATCTTTTTGCCCATACCATCTACGATGAGCGCTTTCTGGGCGCGGTCGACACAGCAGACAGCGATACATATATCCTCGATCGCCTGAGCAGCTATGTGCACGAGAACTACACTGAAGACATCTCCATGGAGGACATCTGCCGGACGCTGGGGATGAGCCGCAGTACTTTATACCGTTTCGGGAAGAGTGTTTTGGGCTGTTCCATCAATGACTACATCCATCATGTGCGGATTAAGGAAGCGAAGAAGCTGCTCCGGCAGACGGATCAATCCATCTCGGCCATTGCCCAAGCCTGCGGCTACACCAATGATACATCTTTTTACCGCGCTTTTAAGAACCAAGTGGGCAAAACGCCCAATGAGTACCGCAAAGAGGGGGCCGCTGCTTCCGCCTCCGATGGCCGGATCCAAGGCTACATCACCCACGATGTAGGGGCGGTGTACCGGCTTTTGAAAGAAGCGCCCCTGTGGGTGCACTAGACCTGCAAAGAAAACCGCTGGGCCGGAGCTCAGCGGTTTTTTGCAGCGGGGGCTGGACGAGAGTTAACGGACGATGGTCATGTAATAGCCCTGGAGCGGCCAGGTGATTTCCCCGAAATAGAGGGGGCTGTCGGCGAAGGTGCCGATGTAGTCTTCCCCGAGCATCTTGAACAGATTGGAGCGCATGGCAAACTCCGGGAGTTTGCCCACAAGGCGCTCGCCGTCGAAGAGGAAGCTGATCTGCACAGGTGTGGCGAAGCTGCCGTCCGCGGTGAAGTCTCCCCCGGAGCAGATCAGGGCGAAGATCGCGGGACGCCCCTGCAGGGCCGCCGCGACGTTTTGGCTGTCGGGCCTAAAGAAGAGGTGGCGCGCTTGGGACCCGTCAATGGTGGGAGGATCGTCGTATTCTCCCAGGGCCGCCCCGGTATGCTCCAGGCCGAAGCTTTGCGCCGTTTTCTTGTCCGTGAGCACCCTGGCCAGCCTGCCGTTTTCGATCAGGGCCAGGCGATCACCTGGCAGTACTACCCCCTCCGCATCGAAGAAGGGGCTGGCCATCTCCAGGGGATCCCGGTTGAGCTCCAGGGTGATCTTTTCCGCAAAGAGCCGCTGGCCCAGCTTGCCGCTGAACAGGGAGCCGCCCTTGGCGAAGCGCTCACCGTGCAGGTGCCTGCCTAGAAAGTCCAAGATCACACCGATATCCACCGTGAACACGGGCAGTACATCGCCCTCCGGCAGCTCCACCTTGTTGCGGTAGGCCTCCAGGAAAGAGCGGTTGAAGCTCCAGAACCTCTCAGGGTCGAAGCTGCGGGTGTGGCAGATCAGCGCTCCATCTGCCAGATTGGCGCTGGTCTTTTCTTTGAGCATGAGGCTGAGGGCGAAGTAGGCATCTTTGTACTCCAGATCAAGCCCTTCGCTGTTTTGCATCTGCACGGTGACTTCCTGGGCGGTGATGGATTCGCTGAAAATGAAGTCGGAATAGTCCTTCTCCAGCACCTGGAGGATGGCCTCCGCCTGCTCCAACAGCTCCTGGGAACCCATGGGTTCTGGGTTGCAGTCGCGCCGATCTTGGAGATTTCCCGTGAGCTCATAGGGGTAGGGAATACCCGCCTTGAGGTTTTCCACCGCGCCCTGCAGGAGCTCCTCCTTAGGGGCATCTCCCACCGCGCCGGCAATCCCGATCTTGCCGTCCCGGTAAACCCGCACGCCCTGTTTGGTGATATCCTTGATCCGCACCGCCGCCACCTGGCTGGCCTGGATGCGGGCTGTGGTTTCCTTGTTCCTGATGGTGATGAATTCCTGTTTCACAGCTCTGCCCCCTTTACTGAACCTGCAGCTTTCTCACTCGAGTGTACGGTCCGCCAAAGCCCACGGGCAGGGGCCACTGCTCCATCTTACCGCAGCCTCCCCCCACGAAACTGGCCAGCCTGAACTCCTGGCTCACCGCATCCACTTCCTGCAGGGTGGTGAACACATTGCCCGTGATCACGGAGATTTTCACAGGCCTGGTGATTTTGCCCTGCTCGATGAGGTAGGCCCGGCTGGGGGCAATGGTGAAGGTGGACATGCCTGAACCGTGCTTGACGGTGTCCACGAAGATGCCCCGCTCCATCTCGGCGATGATCTCCTGCAGGGGCCGGTCCCCCTTGGCGATGTAGGTTGTGGTCATGCGCACGATGGGCTCAAACTCGAAGTTCACCGCCCGGGCATTGCCGGTGGGCTCTTCCCCCAGGGCCAGCGCGGTGAGCGTGCTGTGCAGGCGGCCCCTGAGGATTCCCCCGGAGATGATCTCCGTCTTCCGGCCCCGGGTGCCTTCATCGTCGAAGGGTGTGTAGCCGCTGCCCAGCTCGGTGCTGTCATCGATGATGGTGAGCAGATCCCGGCCAACCCGCTTGCCCAGGGCCCATTCGGCCTTCACCGTTTCATCCCCGAGCATGAAATCGGCCTCGCTCTTATGCCCGAAGCTCTCGTGGGTGAAGACGCCTGTGGCCTCGGGGCTCAGCAGCACCTGGTATTCTCCGGGTACCACCGGCTCGGCATCCCGCACATAGGCAATGTCCTTGGCCATTTCCTCCAGGAAGAACTCCCTAAGGCCCCTCAGTTCATCGAAGGTGTCGGCCGCTTTAGATATGACTGTTTGGTCCCGCTTGTCCCCAAAGGCGATGTCCAAGGAGAGGCGGATACCGCAGATCTGCCGGTCAAAGGTAACCGCTGCTCCTAAAGAGGAGTAAAACGATTTGACGGTGCGGTTGTCCACGTAAGCGGAGGTGTGGTTCACCACAGCCGGGTCAGTGACTTCCTCCAGGATTCCTTCCAAAAGCGCCTGCTTGTCCTGGAGGGGAACGTCGGTAACGGCGTTCCGGTTGTACCTGAGGAGCGTCTCCCGGTGCACCTCAAAGGCCTGCACCAGGGGGTGATCGAGGATCCGGGGATTGGGCGCCGCCATCTGGGCCAGGCTGTCAATCTGGGCCTGGAGATTGTCCACGTCGGTGGTGGAGCTGTAATACCAGCGCTGACCGTCGAACACCCTGATCAGCGCCCCCTTGGTTTGGCGCACCTTCTGGCTCTGGAGCGTACGCTGTTTGAAGCGAATTTCCGTGTCCACTGCTTCTTCCACGCGCACATCTACATACAAGTCACGGGGAAAACTAAGCATTCTAGACCTCCTTTTTAGGTTGGCAATCCCTCTGCCTGTAGTTTTCTGGCAACCGTCGCGGATTTCCTTCCTTAACGGGGCTTACCCGGGCCAGACTGGCAAAAAAGGTTCCAAGGGCCGTTTGGCGAAGTATAAGCCTGATCAAAGAACAGGCTGAGGCCGGCTGCTTTTGAGAATCCATAAGGAAAGGAAGATGCTCATGAGGATTGAGTTTTTGGGTCATGCCAGTTTCCTGCTGGAAGATGCCCAGACGAAAATCTTGATCGACCCCTTCTTGACTGGAAACCCCCTCGCCAGCAAACAGGCAGGGGAAGTGGAGGCAGATTTCATTCTGGTCAGCCACGGCCACCACGACCATGTGGGGGATGCGGTGGAGATCGCCAAGCGGACTGGGGCGGTGATCTGCACCACGGTGGAAGTGGCCCGGGAGCTTTTTGAGCCTGAGGGGCTGGAGGTCCTCGCGGGTAATATTGGCGGGAAGCTGCCCACAACCTTCGGCAGCATCAAGCTGGTCTCGGCCCAGCACGGCAGCGGAGTCACGGGAGGGCTGGCCTGCGGTTTTGTGGTGGAAATGGACGGCAGGAAGGTCTACCATGCCGGGGACACCGGTTTGTTCGCGGAAATGCAGTTCCTCAAGGATGAAGGGTTGGATGTGGCCCTCTTGCCCATCGGCGATTATTACACCATGGGTCCTGCCGATGCGGTGAAGGCAGTGGAGATGATCCGCCCGCAGGTGGTCATCCCCATGCACTTCAATACCTTCCCCGCGATCAAACAGGACCCGCTGAAATTCAAAAAAGCTGTGGAAGCCCAGGATCTCAGCCGCGTGGTGGTGCTGGAGCCCGGGAAGAGCTTCGAACTTTAGGCCGCGGCTCGGCCCGCCGGCGCCCGGGGAAAGAGCTTGCCCTTGAGGGCCTTGTAAGTCACTGCTGCCCAGTCTGTTACCGGGATGAGGATGAGGAAATAGGTGAGAATCCAGGCAGGCGAACGGGGCGGCAGCAGGAAGATCATGGACCAGGCCACGATCATCCAGTGGATCACGTACATCTCCGTGATGTTCCTGCTCCAGCGGGAGAGGGTTGCAACGACAAACCCCGGCAGCCGGGGGGCCAGGAAGAAGAACAGGCTGATCCAGGCCACAACGAAGGTGATGAACAACAGGTTGCCCAGGAGATTGTGGTGGAAATAGACGTATGAGTAGTAGTCGTAGTTCTCCCAGCCGATGGGAATGCCGTAGTGCCGGAAGAGCAGCCAGCCGGCGAAGGCAGCTGGCAGGGAGATTTCCAGGCACAGGCGATAAAGGCGCGCCTTGTCCCGGCAGCGCACCAAGAGCTGCCCGAAGAGATAGCCCACGATGGGATACGGTATCCAGGTGAGAAAGGGGAACCAGGAATACTCGCTGGTTCCCCAAATCAATCCCGCGATCACATTCAAGGCAGGGGAAGAGAGAACTCTCCCCGCGAGCAGCAGGTTGGCCGCGGCGCCGAGCAGGGCCGCCGCGGCGTAATGGACGCTCTGGAACTTGAGCTTACTGGCCGCCGCGAAAAAGAGGAAGGCCAGCCCCGCAAAGGGCAGGATATCCACGCCTAAAGCTTCTTCAATGCCCACCGCCAGGTCGGCGGGGTCACCGGTTCTTAAGTACAGCACATACATACTGAGGAAATCCCGGAAGAAAGCCACGGCGAAGCCTAAAAGCAGGATGCGCAGGCCCCGCCGGGCCAGATCTCCAGGCGTGTTTTTGCGGGTGTAGGCCAGGCCCACACCCAGGGCAAACATGAACACCGGGGCCCCCGGTGGGCCACCCAGGAAAAAGATCAAGCGGTTGGGCCAAGTCGGTTCCCACGGTAGAGAGGTAAAAGACTCAAAGCAGTGGACCAGGAGCATAAACAAGATGGCCAGGCCCTTGACCAGATCCAGCTCCACCTGCCTGCCGCGGTTAACCGGGCTGTCTGCAAACAAGCCCGTATGCTCCATGGCGGTACCCCCTAGTAAAGTTGTTTTTGCTTCTGCGCGTATTCCTCAAACAGCTGCACGCACTCTTCCCGCCCGTATTCCTCGATCAGGAGGATGGAGCTGTCGATGCGCCCGCCTTCAATGAAGCGGTAGATGAAATCGTCCCGGAAACCAATGGCTTCAGCATCTTCCGGCCGGGCCCCATAGATCACATGGGTGATATTGGCCCAGATGGTGGCCCCCAGGCACATGGGGCAGGGATAGCCCGTGGCATAGAGGATGTAGCCGGAGAGATCGTGGGTGCCCAAGAGGCGGCCCGCTTCCCGAATGGCATTCACTTCCGCATGGGCGGTGGGGTCATGGTCCCTGAGGACGCTGTTGGAAGCCACCACGATGATGTTGCCCTCTTGGTCGAAGATGGCGGCGCCGAAGGGTCCACCGATGTTTTCGTTCATGGTTTGGCGGGCCCGGGCAATGGCCTGCTCCATGGCTTCATCTAAGACTCCCCGCCAGGTCGCGTAGTCCGGCGCATCAACGGGGAAATCGAAATACTGGTCGGTATAGGGTTCGTCGATGAGGCGGTAATGCCACCATTCCTCGGGATAGGGTTCAAAGCCGGCGGCCACCATGGCATCCCGCAGGATGTTGCGGTTGGCTTCCTGCTCTGGAGTGATCAGGTCCGTGCCGTGGTGGGAGATGGGACCGAAGAAGTCAAAGGAGCTTCCCATGTCCACCTCATCTAAGGTATCTTTGTACACCAGGGTGAGGTCCACCACGCTGCCCCTGCTGTGGCCGGATCTGAGGGCGATATAGCCTAGGTCAAAGAGGAGCGCTTTATCTACGTCGGGATAGAACTCTGCTTTCATTTTCTGGTCTTCCAGATCCTGGGCCCAGAGCACAAAGTGCTCCACCGCGCGCACCGGCCGGTAGGCGTCGAAGATCTTGATGTAGTAGCCCTGCTCGTCCAGGATGTCCGCGGCTTTCTTCAGGGCTTCCGCGGCTTCCCTGGTGAGGATGGCCACCGGTGCATTGTAACCGTTGATGCGGGTGCCCACGAAGTTGTATCCTGTGTAGTAGCGGATATCCAGCCGCGCCGTGGGGATGACATCTTTGACGTACACAAACCCTTCTGGAAGCTCGAAGGCCAATACGGGTGCTGCCACCAGGGCAATCAGCAGAACAATCAGGAGCGTGCGCAGTTTACTTTTCATCTTCTCCACCTCGCTATCTAGCTATCTAGTTTGCTGTCCTGTTGCGGCCAGCGTCGGTTAGGTCCGATCTTCGCAGCGAAACCAGTCTTTTCCTGCTCATTTTTTTCATAAAACGTTACCTTTAAGGTTACCTCCCGCGTTTGCCCTGGCAGGGCGGGGAAGGTTTTTTCCTGCCGCCGTCTAAGTTCACAGAAGAAGACTTGGGGAAGGGAAGTGATTGGGTATGAAAGGCATGGGCAAATCCCGCTGGCTATCTTGGGCTGCAGCGCTGAGCCTGATGTTCTTATTTGCGGTCAGCGCCTGGGCCCAGGCCCCAGTTAAGAACGTGATTTTACTCATCGGCGACGGTATGGGCATCAACCAGATCAGTGCGGCCCGGCTCAGCCTGGCAGATGGGGCCCGTTCAGTGCTGAATCTGGATACCATGCCTTACACCGGTTTTTCCCTGAACTTTGCCAATAACAATCTGGTCACCGATTCCGCGGCTGCGGCCACCGCGCTGGCCACAGGCTTTCGCACCGACACCGGCAAGCTGGGTACCCTGCCCGATGGCACGCCGGCGGAGAGCATCATGCTCAAAGCCAAAGAACAGGGGCTGAGCATCGGGCTGGTGACCACCGTGAAGGTGACCGACGCCACCCCCGCTGCCTTCCTGGTGAACGCCGACCACCGGGCCTTCGAACGGGATATCGCCAGGGCCATCCTGCAGGCCCAGCCCGACGTGCTTTTGGGGGGTGGAGCAGATGCTTTTGGCATTAACCCCTTCACCAAACAGCCCAAAGGCAATGCCTTGATCAAGGAGGCCTTGGCAGAGGGCTACACCTTTGTGGCTGACCGCGCCGCCCTTCTCGACTTGGAGATCACCCCGGGGATGAAGCTCATCGGCCTGTTTATCGGGGGAGATATGAGCTTTGAGCTCACCCGCCTGCCCACCGAGCCCTCCCTTTTGGAAATGGCCCAGCGGGCCCTGGAGGTGGTGAGCAGCAATCCGCAGGGCTTTTTCCTCATGATCGAAGGGGCCCGCATCGACCGGGCTGCGCACACCCACAGCGTGGAAGAGATGGTGGGGGAGCTGCTCATGTTTGATCAGGTGGTGGGGCTGGCCTTAGAGTTTGCCCGGGCCAATCCTGGTACCTTGGTGGTGGTAACCGCGGACCATGAAACGGGGGGCTTGGCCATCACCGGCGGACATCCATCCGGCGAAGGGGTGACCTACGGCTGGGCGACCTCCGGCCATACCGCCAGCATGGTGCCGATCTATGCCTTTGGCCCAGGTGCGGAGCGCTTCAGCGGCACGCTGCAGATCACAGATATCCCGGTGCACATGGCCGAGCTTCTGGGCCTAAGTGGTTTTCCTGCCCTCAAGGTAGAGGAATAGGATAAGCGGGATGTTGGGAATGCTAAGGGTCCTTTAAATAAAGCTAAAATTTCCAAACCAAGCAGGAGTGGATAGGCGCAGTGTGGAAGAGAGGTACAGGCAGCAGCCCCAGGGGGTGCTGTCTGTTTGCGGGTCAAAGGAAAGCCTAGTCCGCATGAGCGCACTACTTGGGTCCAAGGCTATGATCGTTATCAGCAGCACGCTTTCCAGCTCACTTGCGCTACAAAGGTATCCTCGATGGCAGCAGATTCCAGGCAAGACGGCACCACTGTTCGCACCAACCATTCTAATTAATCTGGGATTAGGCGTCCTTTGCACAGGGTGCAGCCGCAAGGCTGCACCTTTTTCGCGGTCAGCAGAGGTCTGGCTGGGGTATAAGAAGCCGGCAACTTGGAACCATAGAAGTGAAATCAACCCGAAGGAGGTTGTCTATGGAAGTCCACTGCACTGTGAAAAACTGCCAGTGGTGGGATGACAACTACTGCGCCGCCCAGAGCATTCTCATCACCAGTGATGAGCTCGGGGCCAAGCTGCCGGAGAGCTACGACTACGAAGATACCCAGAGCATTGTGCAGCAGTACGGGGAAACAGCCGTGGGTTCCTGCGAAGCCACCTGCTGCAAAACCTTTCGGGAACGGGGGACACCTTAATAGGTGTCTCATTTGTTTCCAGAATTGACCATGGATTGAAAGGAAATGTAAAGGAAGGAATCAACTGGTCCGCGGAGAAGTACTAGGATGGTCTTAGTGGTGTCCTGGCAATTTCTGGACACACTCGGCGGAAAAGGGGGGAATCGGCGGGACGAACAACAGCAAGCTGTGTTTCGCAAAGTTCTTAGGAAAGGGGAATTCTCTTGAGAAAAGGTTTAGTGCTGTTAATACTTGCGCTGTCTTTGGTGTTTGCAGGCTTAGCGAACGCCCAAACCATTGAGCTTACTTACTGGACACATACCGATGATAACCGTACTATGATTGAAAACCGCTATATCGAAGAGTTCCAGAAGCTGTATCCCAACGTGACCATCAAGCGGGTGGTCAATGAGGCGGCCAAGATGGGCGATCTGGTTCTCACCGCCTTTTCGGCACAGAACGCTCCGGATATCTTCAATCTGCCCATTGAGCAGGAATACGGCTATATGATCCACGGCCGGGTGGCACCGGTCAACTATGAAGCCGCGGGCTATGCCAGCGCCGAGGAACTTGTGGCCAACTACCTGCCCGGCACCTTTGACCCCGTAACCATGGATGGCGAGATCTACGGCCTGCCCCTGGAGCTCACCAACTGGGCCATCTACATCAATGACCGGGTGTTCCGGGATGCCGGTCTCGATCCCGATGTGGATTACCCCAAGACCTGGGAAGAAATGATCGAGATCTCCGAGAAGCTGGTCATTCGCGAAGGCGACATCATCGTCCGCCGCGGCTTTGACTTCCGCTATCCTTACTACCTGGTGGCCATGCTGCCCATGGTGGAACAGCTGGGCGGTGCTCTGATCAGCGAAGATGGCAAGACCGCCATCGTGAACGATGAGGCTTGGCTCCAGGTTCTCGAGTGGTTCCGCGAGTTCGGCCCCCACGGGCGCAATCTGGGCAGCCCCACCTACACCTCGGCTCGCAAAGTCTGGGACTACGACAACAACGATATCGCCATGTGCCTCTCCGGCTTCTATCAGCAGGGCCGTCTGCGCATCGACAACCCCGAGTTCTTCGAGAGCGGCGAATGGAGAGTCGTTCCCTTCCCAGTATTTGAAAACGCCGTGCAGGATGTGGCCTGCTCCTACTACGGCCACTACATGATGGTCAATGCCCAGACTTCCCCCGAGAAGCAGTACTGGGCGTGGAAGTTCATCGCCTACATGCTGGATCATCCGTGGGAATACCTGGAAGTTGTCAACATCATCCAGCCCCGCAACGACCTCTTGAACGATCCCAGGTTCATGGAACTGCCTTACATGGATGTGTTCATGAACGATATGGAGCGGGGCCACATCGTCTTCCTGCATGAGAACGGCTACCAGTTTGAGCGCTTCATTAAGGAAGCCGTGGAAAGCGTCATGCTGGAGAACATGGATACCAGAGAAGCCCTGGACATCCTGCGGGAGAAGATCCAGGAGGTTCTGGACGACCAGTATTGATTTAGCCTGATGCCCCAAGGGAAGCCCGGGCTGGTCTCGGGCTTCTTCACTATTCTTTCTTTGGAGGGACACAATGCGCCGCAAACGAGGATTCAGCATGGAGCGGAAAAAAGCCATGTGGGGTTGGATCTTTGTCCTGCCTTCCCTGGTCTTTTTCTCCGCCTTCAGCTTCTATCCCATTATCAACGCCTTGATCGAGAGCTTCTACAACAGAAATCTCCTGTCCCTGAGGCCGCCTCGTTTTGTGGGCTGGGACAATTACACCTATCTGTTCAGGTCCAGGGATTTCTGGTTGTCTGTGCAGAATACGGCCATCTTCACCGTGGGTACCTTTGTGCCTTTGGTGGTGCTCAGTTTAATGCTCGCGGTCTGCATCATGTCCATCACCAGGCTGCGCCGCTTCTTCCAGCTAGCACTCTACGCACCGGCGGTGCTTTCTTCGGTGGTGGCCGCCTTGATCTGGCTGTTGATCTTTGACCCCAGGGGCTTGGCCAACCAGGCCATGAATGCTCTAATGGGCACCTATGGCGTGAACTACAAATGGCTGTCGGACACGACCATGCTGCGCCTTTCCACCATTATCGTGTACTTCTGGAAATATGTCGGCTATTTTACCGTCCTTTTTGTGTCCGGAATTGGCGCCATACCCCAGACCCTCAATGAGGCCGCCCTCATTGACGGAGCCAACCGCTGGCAGCTGTTTTGGCGGATCACCTTTCCGCTGCTCAAGCCCACAACCCTGCTGGTTTCGGTCATGACCATGATCCAGTGCCTGAAGACCTTCAGCACCCAGTACTTGTTCACCACCGCGGGGGCTCCCACGCGGCCCATTAACGTGATCACCTTGAGCATTTACAATACCGCCATTAAGGACTACCGCATCGGCCGGGCCACAGCCATGAGCATCCTGCTCTTTTTGGTCATGTTTGTTTTCACTTGGCTGCAGCTGAAGGTCTCCCGGACCGAGGAAGTCACCTTCATGTAGGGGCCGCGGCAGGAGAGGAGGGTTAAAATGTCTACGAAAAAAACGCGTTCTTGGTATCTCGAAAGAGTGTCCACAGGTGCCATGTGGCTGTTTCTAATCCTGGCCGCCGCCTTGGTTGTGGTGCCTTTGGTTTTCATGTTCACCGCTTCCGCCATGCCCGCCAGGGATATTCTGCGCCTGCCTTACCCCTGGATCCCCGATGGGTTTTACTGGCCCAACTACTGGAATGGGCTGAAGGGACCTGAGGATGATTTCATCTTTTTCCGCAATGCGCTCAACTCCCTGATTGTGGCTGGCAGCGTGGCCTTCTTTACGGTGCTGCTTTCCTCTGTCACCGGCTACGGCCTGGCCAAGTTCAAGTTCAAGGGCCGGAACCTGGTGTTTATGCTGATTATGGCCACCATGATGATTCCCTTTGAGGCCATCATGATTCCCCTGTACATGGTGGCCATGCGCATGGGTTTGCAGGATACCTATGCCGGTTTGATCCTGCCCTTTTTGGCCAATGCCTTCGGAGTGTTTTTGATGCGCCAGTATCTGATCACTTTCCCCGATGAGATCCTGGATGCCGCCCGCATCGATGGCGCGGGGGAGCTGCGCATCTTCGGCAGCATTGTCCTGCCCAGCTCGGGGCCGGCGGTGGCCACCCTGGCTATCCTGGCGTTCCGCTCCCAGTGGGACAGCCTGCTCTGGCCCCTGCTGGTGGTCCAGAGCGATGAAATGAAGACCATTCCCCTCTACATCACCAGGTACATGGCGGAAACCCACAGCGACGAGGGGATTATGATGGCTGTGGCCGTTTTGGCCAGCCTGCCCATGATCATCCTCTTCCTCACGCTGTCTAAGTACTTTGTGAGCAAGGAGGGCTTGACTTCGGCAACCAAGGGCTAGAAGTCAGGAGTTAGGAGTAGGAAAAGCCCCGTTCCACAGCGGTAAGCTGGGGAGCGGGGCTTTGTGCTTTACGCATGGAATCTGCCCATGGGGGTCATGCTAAGCTGTGTTACCGAATGTTAGGTTTAGCCGGAAGTCCACTTGTCCCAGTGGATTTTGCTTTCCTCCCAAGTGTGGGGGGTGGGGCGTTCTTCTGCGGGATGCCCCAGGGCCACAACCGCGGTTGGCTCGATGTGGTCGGGCAGCTCCAAGGTTTCCCGCAGCAGCTTGTACCATTCGGAATCCTTGGTCACACCCAGCCAGACGCCGCCCAGGCCCAGGCCGTGGATGGCCAAAAGGATGTTCTGCGTCGCGGCAAAGCAGTCCGCATAGAGATGCTCCATGCGCTCTTCCACCTGCTTGTCACCGCAGATCGCAAGGCCGCAGGCTGCACCCGCGAGCATACGGGCGTGGATCTTGCCCTTGGCCAGCTTCTCCAGTTTTTCTCTGTCGCGGATCACCACGAAATGGAAGGGCCTGAGGTTTCTGGCGGTGGGCGCGCAGAGGCCCGCCTGCAAAATGGTGTTGATCTGCTCTGGGCTGACGGGCTCGGCGGTGTATCTGCGAATGCTGCGCCGCTCCCGTATGGCCGTGAGCACATCGACGGTAGTGGTGGCGAAGGCAGGTTCTGCCTGCTTGCGCCGTTCAGTCATGGTCTGCACCTCCTGAGAAAAGATCGGCAAAAGGATTGTGCTGTAAGTCACATACTTCGACAGCGGGGCAGAAAATCTTGCCTGCCGGGAAAGATCCCCCTTGACATACTTAATGCTAATTGTTATCATTAAGTCAGCAGATGAGATTAGGAGCTTTTCCTAAAAACAATATGCTTATGGGAGGCTGTGTTCATGAACCGGATTGGATTGCCAAACGAAGGAACGAAGAAGGTGGTAGATCACCTGGATCAGCATCTGGCTAATCTCCACGTGCTCTACACCAAACTGCATAACTACCACTGGAACGTGGAAGGCAAAGGGTTTTTCACCATCCACGCTAAGCTGGAAGAGCTGTACGATGCGGTGGCAGAGGAGATTGATGAAGTGGCGGAGCGCATCCTGATGCTCGGTCACCGGCCTAGCGCTTCCATGGCGGAGTATCTGAAGAAGGCCCAGCTGAAGGAAGCTGCCAGCGTGGCTGTGGATGGCGCCGATGCAGTGAAGCAGCTGCTGGCTGATTACCAGACCCTGATTGCTAATTTGCGCGCCGGAATCGAATCTGCCCAGGAAATCGGCGACGAGTCCACTGCAGACTTGATGATCGGCTCCCTATCCGCTTACGAGAAAACCGTTTGGATGCTTGATGCCTACCTCAAGTAGGTAGTTACCCCTCAAATAGTCACCTGCAGAGAAGCCCCGGGCCCAGCCTGGGGTTTTCTCATTGGCGCCTCTGCCCGGGATTTCCCAGCTGAACATCGCGCTTTGGCACAAGGGGTTTTCAGGAAAAAATAGAAGGAAATATTTAAGTAGCTGAGAATCGGGATGGTTCCAGTAGGTGAGGTGATACGGTGAGCAAAAAGGTGGTCACATTTGGGGAGATCATGCTTCGGCTGACCCCGCCTGATTACAAGCGCATTGTCCAGGCAGAGAGCTTCGAAGCCATCTACGGCGGCGGTGAGGCCAATGTCGCGGTGACCCTGGCCAACTTCGGCGTAGATGCCTACTACGTAACGAAGCTGCCCAAAAACCCCGTGGGGCAGGCCGCCCTCAATGCCCTGCGCCGCTACGGAGTGCGGACGGATTATATCGTCTGGGGGGGAGAGCGGCTGGGCATCTATTTTTGCGAAAACGGAGCCAGCCAGCGTCCATCACTGGTGATCTACGACCGGGCCCACTCCGCCATCGCCGAGGCCAGCCCAGGGGACTTCGACTGGGACAGCATCTTCAAAGGGGCCGCTTGGTTCCACATCACCGGGATTACCCCCGCGCTAAGCCCCACTCTGGCAGAGATTTCCCTGCAGGCGGTGCAGGCGGCCCAGGACCGGGGGGTCAAGGTCAGCTGCGATCTCAACTATCGGGCTAAACTGTGGAGCAGGGAACGGGCCGGCCAGGTTATGTCCCGGATCCTGCAGCATGTGGATGTGTGCATCGCCAACGAGGAAGATGCGGAGGCTGTCTTCGGTATCAGAAGCGGCTCCGATATCAGCGCCGGCAGGATCAATGTGGAAGGGTTCCGCCAGGTGGCCCAGCAGCTCATCGACCGCTTCGGCTTGCAGCTGGTGGGCAGCCACCTGCGCATCAGCCGCAGTGCTTCCGATAACGGGTGGCTGGTGGTCCTTTACGACGGTCGCGAGTTTGTCCAGTCCACCCAGTACGATATCCACATTGTGGACCGGGTGGGCGGAGGAGATGCCTTCGCCGGTGCCCTGATCTACGCACTGCTGAACAAGATGAGCCTGCAGGAGGCGGCTGAATTTGGCGCCGCGGCTTCCTGCCTGAAGCAGACCATTCCAGGGGATTTCAACCATGTGAGCTTAGCCGAAGTGGAAGCCCTGGCTAAGGGGGAACGCTCCGGCCGGGTCAAACGCTGAAAGCGAGTACTGCTTCGGTATTCCTCTCCAGAAGGCGCAGCGCACTAGGCTGCGCCTTCTGGATCCCGGGCAGTCTAGAGGCCCAAGCGTTCCCGGTCAAAGAGCACGCCGGGATCCCATTTGCGCCCCGGGGCGTACTGGGCGTGGGTGAGGATGTTCTCCCTGGGGATGGCGTAGCGGTTCATCAGGTGATCCAAAAGCAGGCGCAGGGCCGCATACTGCTCCGGGGTGTAGCCCCGATCTTCCTCCCGGATCAGGGCATTGGCCGCGGAGCCGATGACGTCCTCCATTTCCCCGGGGCTGCCGATACCCAAAAGCTCGACGCCGATGGCGTAGCGGTTCATGTTGTCCGTGAGCTGGGGCTCGCCGTTCCAGGTGCCGCTTCCGGCATGGCGCGCCACCTGGTCATCGGCCACGAAGCGGAAGATCTGCCCCTCGCGGTCAATGAGATAGTGGGCCTCCACCCCGTAAGCGCGGAAGAGGCTTGCGATGCGGCTGATTTGGAAGGGATCCGTGGGGTTGGCCGCTGCATCGCTGATGGCGTGGAGCATGATATACCGGATATCCTTGGCGCCCAGGGGCCTTGATGGCCGGGGGATCAGACCGCCTGGGGCGGGTTTGATCTCCAGTTCCATCAAGTCCCCCTTTCCACCCCCTACACACCCCGTGGCTAGAAGGGCGGTGCCCAGCAGCACAACCAGCAGGAGTCTGTACATAGGCATCTTTCCTTTCTCTTCAGGCCCAGTTCCCCGTTGGCTCTGCCCCTTCCTTTGGAAGAAAATGCCGGGCGGAATGGTAACTCTTGGGAGGTCAGTGGGGAGTTGAGGACGAATACAGCTTTGAAGATGGAAAGGAGGAGAAGCCATGCCCTTCAGCATTGTCCAGCAGGATATCACTAAAATGCAGGTGGACGCCATTGTCAACGCGGCCAACACCAATTTGACCATGGGCGGGGGAGTGAGTGGAGCGATTTTCCGTGCTGCAGGCGCTGGCGAGATGGAGAGGGCCTGCCGTCCGCTGGCACCCATTGCGGTGGGCGAGGCTGTGGTCACCCCCGGTTTTGCCCTGCCCGCGAAGTTCGTGATCCACACCGCCGGTCCCATCTACCAAGGGGGGAAACGGGGCGAGGCGGAGCAGCTCCGTTCCTGCTATCTCAACAGCCTGCGCCTGGCGGTGGAGAACAACTGCCAGAGCATTGCCTTTCCCCTGATCTCCGCCGGCATCTACGGCTACCCCAAACGGGAGGCCCAGCGCATTGCCACCACAGCCATCCAGGATTTCTTAGCCCAGCACGAGCTGGAGGTCTATCTGGCGGTGTTGAGTAAAGGGGCCATTGAGGTGGAAGCCGAGCTTCTGGTGGGCGTAGCCCGCTACCTGGCGGAGCAGCGGGAAGAGCTCCACGGGCGCCTTTACGAAAGGGAAGTGGTCACCTACTCACCCCGGGCTGCAGTCCCGGAGCCAGCCGTGGAAGAACTGCTGGAGGATCTGGAGGAACCCTTTGCCGAGGCGCTCTTTAGGCTCATCGATGCCAAGGGCAGAACCGATGTGGAGGTTTACAAAAGGGCCAATTTAGACCGGCGCCTCTTTTCTAAGATTCGCAGTAATAAGGACTATATCCCCAGCAAGCGCACGGTGTTGGCCTTGGCCATTGCCCTGGAGCTCACCATGGAAGAAACGGATGATCTTTTGAAAAAGGCTGGTTACGCCCTTTCCCCCAGCCAAGTGTTTGACGTGATTGTCCAGTATTTCATCATCAACGGTAAGTACGACATCTTTGAACTAAATGAAGTGCTGTTCAGCTACGACCAGCCCCTTTTGGGCAGCGTGGGTAAGAATGCTGAGGAATAGAATGGGGGAAATGATGTGCTGCGCCATGTCACCCTCGGGTTTTCCAAGTTTGGTTTTCTAGTTGCGGTTCTGCAGCTTTTGCCCAATGTGCTCTGGGTCCTGTTCCCGCCCGCCCAGGATCCTTTAGCGGGCAGCCGATCCAGCCTGCCCGGGCTGGAGTTTGGGGAGCATGTCCTGGGGATTGCCCTTGTGGTCATGCTCATATTTCTGGTTTCCCGCAGGGAGAGTGAGCCTTTGATCCCGGCGGGGCTTTGTGGCAAAGTGAGCCTTGGGGCCATCGCCTTGTACTGGCTGGGCTGGGCCTGCTATTTCTTGGGATGGCAGAGCAGTTTCATCATCTACTCCTTGGTGATCCTGCCCCCCGCTGCTTTCTTCTTTGCCGGGCTGGCCAAGCGGGTTCTGCCCATCACCATAGCCAGTTTAGTGTTCCTTGTTTTCCACTTCGCGGTAACCCTGGAAAGCTTCCCCTTGTGGTAGCGGCGCTGGCTGCCCGCCACCGCTTTACCTAAGCTCCCGGTAGAAGGCCACAGCGCCGGCGATGTCTTGGGCATTGGGGCGCCCTTTGGCGATGCCGCCGAGAAGCTTCAGGGGGCCATAGTCGCTGAAACCGCGGCAGCCGTAAACTCCTAAAATCTGCGCGCCCTTTTCCCTGGCGATCTGCTCCAGGTCCCGCAAATCGGGCTTCCACAATCCGTAGGTGTAAACGACGAAAATCTTCTTGCCCCTGGGCAGGTTCCTAGCGGCGCAGGCTGTGACGGCGGAGTGCAGCTTGGAGCAATAGATGCCGGAGGCGAAACCGATGAGATCATAGGCCGCAAGGTCAACTTCCGGGCTGGCGGATGCCTCAATCAGATCAACGCCGCCTTCTTGGGCTATGGCGTCCAGGAGCTTTTTGGTGTTCCCGTGGTGCTGGGAGCAGTAGATGATAGGCGTTTGCATGGGCTCTCCCCCTCTGGTGGATTGTGCTCGGGTGGTCACGTCTGTAACATTATTCCCTAGAGGGGAAGCTTCCTGCTGAAGTCGAGATTTGTCGCCTGTGAAGCGACCAGATGACCAGCTGCTCCTGCTATCCTGTAAGCAAATAAACATAGGGGAAAGGGGTAGTAGGATGGGCTTAACCGAGCTGGTTTTCCTTTTGGACAAAAGCGGTTCCATGGGCGGCCTGGAAGAGGACACCATCGGCGGCTACAATGCCCTTTTGGCCGACCAGAAGAAGCTGGAGGGCCGCTGCCGGGTGACCACAGTGCTTTTCGATCACGGTTATCACCTGCTCCATGACCGGGTTGACCTGGCGGCCGTGCAGCCTCTTACCAGGGCGGAATACCAGGTGGGGGGCTCCACCGCGCTGCTCGACGCCATGGGCCTCACCATCCAGAGGATCAAGGCGGAGCAGGAGCCAACGGCTGACGGGGACGCTGCGCGCCAGGTCATGTTCGTGATCATCACCGACGGCCTTGAAAACAGCAGCAGGGAGTTTTCGGTGGAGAGGGTGAAGGCCCTGGTGGAAGAGGCGAAGGACAAACACGGTTGGGAGTTTGTCTTTTTGGGGGCCAACATGGATGCCATCGCCACCGCCGGCCAGTATGGCATCGGTGCGGACCGGGCCCAGAGCTTCCATGCGGATCCCCGGGGTATCGCCCTCAACTTCGCCGTGATGAGCGAGACGGTGGCTGCCTACCGGCAAACCGGCCAGGTGCAGGGGGACTGGAGGCGAAAAATCGCCCGGGACTACAAGCAGCGCAGCCCCAGGCCGTGAAAAAAGATCCCAGGTCAGCCTGGGATCTTACATATCATGTCTGCCGTGTCTTCCGCCAAGCCCCCGCCGCTGCCTGCGGCAGCGGCCGCAGCCGTAGGCAGCCTGGTCCGGCGGGTACAGCTCATAATCCCCGCCTTCAATGCGCAGGACAGCGCCTTCGTACAAAGCCTGGGCTACCTTGTGGCGGGCAGCGGCATAGATGCGCTGGACGGTGGTGCGGGCCACATCCATACGCTGGGCCGCCTCTTCCTGGGTGAGCCCTTCCAGATCCAGCAGGCGGATGGATTCATACTCATCCACCGTCATGACCACCTCACCGTGGGGAGGGGCGTGTAAAGGTCCGAACAGCGTATGCGGCGGCAGGCAGCATACCCTGCGCCCTTTGCGGGGTCTCGGCAACAGGATCACTCCTCATGTTCTTCGCGCTGAACAGCTCTTAGTTCTTCTTCGATCAAGCCAAGCTGCCTTTCCAGCAGCTTCTTCCGTTCCTGCAGCAGCTCTTCCCGGGTGAAACCCGCAGAATACCAGCGACGCCAGCCAGAAGCCCAGCCCCAGCCGGGAGCAGCGCGCAGGCCCCAACCGCAGGGACCCAGGCCCCGTCCCGTAAGGGGACCCAAACCCCATGGTCCCGTTCCATCCATTCTAGGCATCCCGTCTTTTCCCTCCTTTCTTTTTGGGCATATGTTCATTTGCTTTCAGTATAACTTGATTATGGACATATGTCAATAACCCGCCGGCAGTTTTTCAAAAAGAATTAGGCCTTGTTAAGTTCTCCAACGAAAAATTTGCCCAAAAGGAAGGAGGAAGGGCTTGGCTAGAGAATGATTATCACATGGGGACTACGTCCTCTTGTTCCTTTTGTCAGTGGTGCAAACGTTATCACGCGGAGGTGATGGGTTCGGTCTTTTTGTCGTCTCAGCGGAGAAAAACAAATGGAGGTGCCTGTATGAAAAGAGTAGCTGCGCTGTTTTTGGTATTGCTGTTAACTGTGGCCTTGAGCCTGCCGGCAGCCGCTTCTGTCCCCGGAGAGCTGCTGATCTGGTCCGATGGTGAAAGGGCTCCCGTACTTACGGAAGTGGCCCGGAACTTTGTGGCCGAGTATGGCATTCCCGTGAAGATCCAAGAGCTGCCCTTTGGCGATATCCGCGATAACCTGGCCATCGTGGCCCCCACCGGTGAAGGCCCCGACATCATTGTAGGTGCCCACGACTGGCTGGGACAGCTGGTCACCGATGGTCTCATTGAACCCATCGACATTGAGGATCCGTCCCTGTTCCTCCAGTCCGGCTTGGACGCCTTTACCTGGGGCGGGAAGTACTACGGCATCCCCTACGCCATTGAGTCCATCGGCCTGTTCTACAACAAAGACCTGGTGGGCGAAGACGGCATCGGCAGCTTTGAAGAGCTGGTGGAGCTGTACCATGCTGAGCTGGCGCCCAAGGGCATCTACGGCCTGGTGCTGCCCCAGCCCGATCCCTACCATACTTTCCCCTTCTTCAGCATGCTGGGGGGCTATGTCTTCGGCACAGATGAAGAGGGCGTGCTGAACCCGCTGGATGTGGGTCTGGCCAACGCCGGGGCCGTGGAGGGCTTTGAGTTCTTCGAGCGGCTGCTGGATGAGGGAGTAATCGCCAGGGCCACACCCTATGACACCATGATGAGCCTGTTCCAAAACGGCCAGGCCGCGACCATGATGACTGGCCCCTGGGCCTTTGGTGATGTGCGGGCTGCCGGGGTTAACTACGGGTTCACCCAGATTCCTTCCTACAAAGGGCAGTACGGCAAGCCCTTCCTGGGTGCCCAAGGGTTCATGATCAGCGCCTTCAGCGAGAACAAGATGCTGGCCAACATCTTCCTCAATGAGTTTGTGGCCACCAAAGAAACCATGCTGGCCATTTACGAAGGGGATCCCCGTCCCACCGCTTTCCTGCCTGCAGCGGAGATCATCAACGAAGATCCCGATATGCGTGGCGTGATGGAGGCCGCGGCAGAGGCAACACCCATGCCGGCCATCCCCGCGATGAACTCGGTGTGGACGGCTTGGAGCGACGCCATTGAGCTGGTGATCAACCAGCAGTCCGCTCCCAAGGATGCCATCGAAAACGCAGTGGAGATTATTGTCCAGACCATCAAGGACAGCATGTAAAAAGCACGTCGAGCCGATTCCCCTTGGAGCCTCTCCAGGGGGAATCGGCTCCTAGCTAGATCAAGAAATGAGTGATGGAATTGGCTAAGCTCATCAAGGGAATCTTCCTGGGCATTTTCAACGTGGTCATCATCTGGATTGCGTTATTCCTCTACAGCCACGGGGCCTATTGGATCCTGCTCCTTTTGCTTTTGGGGGCGGCCCTGGTCAACTTCATCTTCATCTCTGAGCGGGGTTACCCCTACCGCTATCTACTGCCCGCGTCCTTTTTCATGATTCTTTTGGTGGTCTATCCGATCATCTATACCGTCTATGTTTCCGTGACCAATTACGGCACAGGCAACATCCTCAGCAAAGAGCAGGTCATCGCCCAGCTGCAGGAGCGCCGCATCCACGATGGGGATGCGGGCAGCTACTCCTACACAGCGTACCGCGATGATCAGGGGCAGCTGTGGTTCCTGTTCACGGGGCCCCAGGGGGAGCTGCTCCTGGGCCACGCCGGCCAGCTGGAGCGGGTGCAGGAAGGAGATGCCAGCCTGAACCGCCTGGCGGAGTTTACCGAGCTCACCCGGGCCGATTTGGTGCGGGCCACCAACGAGATTTCCGCCCTTTCCTTTGCCTTGGATGAAACCAGCCAGCTGCAGATGCGCAATATCAACTCCTTTGGGGTGTACCGCCCCCAGTACCAGTACAGCAGGGAGCGGGATGAGCTTTTGGATCTGGAAAGCGGAATCATCTACCAGCCTGTGCTGGGCTACTTCCAGGCCCCCGACGGGACCCGCTTGACGCCGGGGTTCAGGGAGGTTATCGGCCTGCAGAATTTCCGCAAGCTGTTCAGCAACCCCCAGGTGACCGGCCCCTTTATGCGGGTGTTTATCTGGACTGTGCAGTGGGCCCTGCTCAGCGTGGGCTGCACCTTTGCCGTCGGGCTGTTCTTGGCCATTTTGCTGAACGACCCTTACCTGCGCTGGCGCCGCTTTTACCGGGCTGTGCTGATTCTGCCCTATGCGGTTCCCGCCTTCATCTCCGCGCTGATCTGGCGGGGGCTTTTCCATACCGAGCTGGGGGTAATCAACCGCATCCTCAAAGCCACCATCGGCTCCGGGGTGCCCTGGCTGCAGGACCCCGTATGGGCTAAGGTGGCCCTGGTCATCCTCAACCTCTGGCTGGGCTTCCCCTACATGATGATCGTGTGTTTGGGGGCCCTGCAGAGCATCAACCAGGAGATGTACGAGGCGGCGCTGGTGGATGGTGCCTCGTCCTGGCAGCAGTTCCGGCACATCACCCTGCCCCTGCTCATGGTGAGCGTGGCGCCCCTTTTGATCGCGTCCTTTTCCTTTAACTTCAACAACTTCTCGGTGATCTACCTCTTGACCAGGGGCCGGCCGCCCATTGTGGGCGCCCAGACCCCCGCGGGCCACACCGACATCCTCATTTCCTACACCTACCGCCTGGCCTTTGAAAGCGGCCGGGGAGTGGACTACGGTTTGGCCTCCGCGGTCACCTTGGTTATCTTCCTCATCACCGGAACCCTGACTTTCATCAACTTCCGCTTTACCGGCGCCCTGGAGGAGGTGCGCAAGAATGTATAGAAGGCACAGTTTCTTGGGGGCGCTCTGGCGCCATGGGGTGCTTTTGGTCTTCGTGGCGTTTGCCCTTTTCCCCATCCTGTGGGTGATCTCCGCATCGTTCAATCCCGCCAACACCTTGGTGGGGCAGGGCTTGATTCCCCCCAACCCCAGTTTGGATAACTACCGGGAAGTGTTCACCAGCGAGCAGTATCCCATTGCCCTCTGGATCAAAAACTCGGTGGTCATCGGTTTGATCACCTCCACTTTGGTGGTGATCATGACCTCCTTTGCCGCCTACGCCTTTTCCCGTTTCCGCTTCAAGGGCAGGCGGACCGGCCTGTTTGCTTCCCTGCTGGTCCAGGTCTTCCCCCAGATGCTGGCCGCGGTGTCCATTTACCTCTTGGTGCTCAGCATCGGCCGCCTGATCCCGGCTCTCGGGATCAACACCCATGCCGGTTTGATCATGGTCTACCTTGGGGGAGCCATGGGGGTTAACGCCTGGCTCATGAAGGGCTACTTCGATACCATCCCCAACTCCCTGGAGGAGTCGGCCATGATCGATGGGGCCTCGCCCTTCCAGGCGTTTTTCATGATCATCCTGCCCCTGGCCCGGCCCATTTTGGCCGTGGTGTTTCTGCTGCAGTTCATCGGCGTCTATTCCGAACTGATTTTGGCCAGCGTGCTGATTACCTCCACGGAGAAGTACACCCTGGCGGTGGGCCTGCAGCTGTTCATCCAGGATCAGTATGCCAGCCGCTGGGGGGTGTTTGCCGCGGCTTCGGTTTTGGGAGCCCTGCCCATTGTCCTGCTCTTTGTCTTTCTCCAGAAATACCTGGTTACGGGGCTCATCAGCGGCGCGGTGAAGGGCTGATTTGTGTTGGAAATAACTTACTGGAAAGAGCAGGAAGTGAAGACGCCGTGCAGAAAAGTGCATACACTAGACCTTAGGGGGGGGTTCCATGAGACCCAAAAAACTGGTCGGATTGATGCTGGTGCTCGGGGTTCTGCTTTTGACGGGCTGTGCAGGGGAGTTCCATACTGACTTGTATGTGCAGGATGTCTTGGAGGTGGCCAGCGGCGAAGAGGAATACGTTTTGACCACCGGTACCATCTTCGTTGAGTCACCCGGTGAGGATTTCAACGCTCAGCTCCAGGCTATTCTGGAAGCGACTTTTCGGGACGTGAAGAACGTCCGCACTGGAACGGGTGAGTACGGTTCCAAGGTGATTGCGGATCTGAAGGTGCCTGTGGTGCTGTTTGAGGATTCCCAGGCGGGACCCTGGGCTGAGGAGGCCCTGGCCGTACTGGTGATGCCCATGGAGGAAGGGCACACCGCCTTTGGCTTGATGCTCAACGGGGAGAAAATTGACGGCATCTTCGCCAGCTTCCTGGAAGATTCCTTTTACAGTGTGGGTGTCAAGGACTTCACCTTCTACATCAAGCTCAACAATGACCTGCGGGAACTCGCGGCTGTTTACCTCCAGGGTGTCTACGCCAACGGCCGGCCTTTCCACTATGAGGAGCCCATGGAGCTGGAAAGGCGGGACACAGTGGAGCTGAAACTGGGCGATGTGGCCAGAGACTACGCCTACGAAGAGGGCTATGTGTTCTTAGGGGTCTTGGCGCCGGTGGAATGAAAAGTTCAGGTAAGCGGAGGGCTGGGAGGTTAAGCTCCCGGCCTTTTCCATGCCCGGAAGGGAACCCAGGCGTCATCACCTGGCTGAACACGGGGAAAATGTAACACGAAGCGTTACAAGGCGCAGTATGCCTGTGCCGGGTGGCCAGGCAGGAACTTCCACGCTTCCGGTGGAATCTCATGTTCATGCGGCTCCGGCCGCGGCGAGCCGACTGGCAGCTTGCTACAGGGAGGTTTTGATGTTGCGGAGGAAACTTGGGGGATTGGCCCTCATGGCGGCGCTGCTCCTGCTCACGGGCTGCAGCGGGGAGTTGGTGTTGGACTTGTACGTGCAGGACGTTTTGGATGTGGTCAGGGGCGAGGAGGAGTATCTCTTTACCACCGCCACGGTTGTTATGGAACTGCCCAGCGATGAGTACGCTCAGCAGCTGCAGGGGCTGCTTGCGGGCAGCTTCCGGGGGGCGAAAAACTTCCGCAAGGGAAGCGGCGGCGGGTATTTTTCCCGCTTCCTCATGGATGTGCAGGTACCCGTGATCCTCTATGATCCTTCCCCCAGCCTGCAGTGGGGCGAAGATCTTTTAGCCCTCTCGCTTCTGCCCAGGGAGGAGGGGCTGGCGGCCTTTGGGCTGATGCTCAACACCGCGGGGATTGAGGGTCTGTTTAAATCCCTGAGCGATGAGACCTTCCTGTTCCTGGACAGCGATGATCTCAGCTTCACGCTGCGGATTATCAACGATCTAAGGCAGCCTGTGTCCATCTACCTCCAGGGTGTCTACGCCAACGGCCGGCCGCTGCCTTACGCCGAGGTTCTGACCTTGGAGAGGCGGGAAGCTGTGGAGATCAAGCCCAGTGACGTGTCGAGAGATTACGCCTACCAGCAGGGGGCGGTCCTGCTGGGGGCGCTGCAGCCAGTGGACTAAGAACGCTCAAGGCCGGGGGGAGGTCCCGGCCTTTACCATGCCCGGGAAGTGCAGGATCGCCCGGGGGATTGGAGAATAGGAGAACAGGCAGCATTTCACTGAAGCGAGGACGGACCATGGCAAACAAGAGCAGAATGATCCCCTTAACTGAAGGAAGCATCTTAGCAGGTCTTACGAAACTGGCCATGCCCATTATCGCCACCTCCTTTGTGCAGATGGCCTACAGCCTCATCGACATGGTCTGGGTGGGCAGGCTGGGCAGCGGAGCGGTGGCCGCGGTGGGCACCTCCGGGTTTTTCACCTGGCTGGCCAACGCCTTCATCATCATCCCCCGCATCGGTGCCGAGGTGGGGGTGGCCCAGGCCATGGGGCGGCAGGACAGGGAAGGCGTGGCCAAAGCCATCGGCCACAGCCTGCAGCTCATCGTGGCACTGAGCCTGATCTATGCCGCTGGCCTTTTTGCCCTCCGGGAGCCGCTTTTAGGCTTTTACCGCCTGGGGGAGGAGATCCAGGGCATGGCCAGCACCTATCTGGCCATTATCTGCTTGGGGATGGTCTTTTTCGCCACCAAGCCCATCTTTACCGGGATATTCAACGGGGCGGGGGACAGCACCACCCCGTTCCGCATCACTGCCGTGGGGCTGGTGGCCAACATTATCCTTGATCCCCTGCTCATTTTTGGCCTGGGACCCCTGCCCCGGCTGGAAGTAGCAGGGGCCGCCTGGGCCACGGTGATCGCGCAGCTGCTGGCCTTCTCCGTGTTTATCTGGGAAGCCCGCCGGCGCCCGGAGCTCTTTGCCGGGCTGAAGCTGTGGGCCAGGCCCGACTGGGGCTATATGCGGGGTATGTTCAAAATGGGCCTGCCCATGTCCCTGCAGAGCGCCCTGTTCACCTTAATCTCCATGGGCATCGCCCGCATCATCTCCGCCTGGGGTCCTGTGGCCATAGCCGTCCAGAGGGTGGGGTCCCAAATCGAGTCCATCTCCTGGATGACCGCGGGCGGGTTTCAATCGGCCATGAGCGCCTTCACCGGCCAGAACTACGGCGCCCGGCGGGGGCAGAGGGTCTACCGCGGCTACTTTGTGGGTTTAGGCATCGTTTCCGCCATCGGCTTGGTTGCCACTGGGGCCCTGGTCTTCGCCGCCCGGCCCTTGATCTCCATTTTCCTCCATGAGCCGGAGGCCATAGCCCTGGGCACCGCCTACCTGCGCATTATCGGGGTGTCCCAGCTCCCCCAAGCGGTGGAGATTCTCACCGCGGGGGCCTTTATCGGGCTGGGTAAAACGGGGCCCCCATCCCTGGTGGGCATCGGCCTCAACGCCCTGCGCATCCCCGGGGCTCTGCTCCTTTCCCAAACGGCCTTGGGGCTGGATGGCGTGTGGTGGACCATCAGTGTTTCCAGCATCCTCAAGGGAGTTATCTTGTGCCTTTGGTATCTATACTTCATGAACAGCGATAGTGAGATGCAGAGTTTGCGTGCGGACAGCACTGGCGAGGAGGTAATTGCGTGAGTTTGAACTTCAGCGGGTTGGATGTTTCCTACCCTACCCATAGGTACCCGGTCTTCGGCGCCAAGGGGATGGTGGCCACCTCAAACGCCCTTGCGGCCCAGGCTGGGCTGGATCTGCTTAAGCAGGGGGGCAATGCTGTGGATGCTGCCCTGGCGGCAGCGGCTTGTCTCACCGTGTGTGAGCCCACCGCCAACGGTATCGGCGGAGATGCCTTTGCGCTTGTGGCCTGGCAGGGTAAGCTTTACGGGCTCAACGCCAGCGGCCCCGCGCCCCGGGGCATCAGCTTGGAGGCCCTTAAGAAGCAGGGGTACACCGAGATCCCCCGCTACGGCTTTGTGCCCGTGAATGTGCCGGGGGCGCCGGCCGCCTGGGCGGCCTTGGCGGAGCGCTTCGGACGGCTTCCCTTAAGCCAGGTCTTTGCTCCGGCGGTGGAGTACGCGGAACAGGGCTACCCCGTTTCGTCCATCCTGAGCCGCCAGTGGAACCGGGCCTGGGAGATCTACAAACAGAACCTCAAGGGAGAAGAGTTTCGGGCCTGGTTCAGCACCTTTGCCCCCGGAGGACGGGCGCCCCGGGCCGGGGAGCTGGTGCGCCTGCCGGATCACGCCAGGACCCTGCGCCTCATTGCCGAAACCAACGGGGAGGCTTTCTACCGCGGTGAGCTGGCGGAAAAAATCGATGCCTTTTCCAGGCAGCACGGCGGTTATCTCAGGGCAGAGGATTTAGCCGCCTTCAAGCCGGAATGGGTGGAGCCCATCGGCACCAAATTCGGCCCGGTGGAAGTCTGGGAGATCCCCCCCAACGGCCAGGGCATTGTGGCCCTCATGGCCCTCAATATCCTGCGGGGTTTTGACTTGGGACCGGAAGAGAAGCTGACTGCCCGGGCTTACCATCTGCAGATCGAGGCTTTGAAACTGGCCTTTGCCGAGGCCCAGCGCTCCGTGACCGATCCCCGGCACATGCAGGTTTCCCCTGAGTACCTGCTCTCCGAGGACTGGGCCCGGGAAAAGCGCCAGCTGATTCAGGAAAAGGCCCTGCTGCCGCCGCCTTCTCCAGAGGTTAAGGGCGGCACAGTCTACCTGTGCGCCGCGGATGGTGAGGGCAACATGGTTTCCCTGATCCAGAGCAACTACATGGGCTTTGGTTCAGGCCTGGTGGTCCCGGGCACAGGCATTGCCCTGCACAACAGGGGGCACAACTTCTCCTTCGATCCCCAGCACATCAACTGCTTGGCCCCGGGGAAACGGCCTTACCACACCATTATTCCAGGCTTTCTCACCGCGGCAGGAAAACCCCTGGGCCCCTTTGGGGTCATGGGAGGCTTCATGCAGCCCCAGGGCCATGTGCAGGTGGTGCTCAATCTCGTGCGCTTCGGGCACAACCCCCAGGCTGCGTTGGATGCTCCCCGCTTCCAGTGGATCCGAGGCAACAAAGTGCACCTGGAAAAGACGGTGCCCCAAGAAGTTGTGGAGGAGCTGGCCGCTTTGGGCCACGAGGTCACCGTAACCGAGGAAAACACCGGCTACGGCCGGGGCCAGATCATATTGCGGGCAGGGGATGTGCTCCTTGGCGGCACAGAGAGCCGTGTGGACGGAACGGTGGCGGTGTGGTAGGATCGACGCAGAAGGAGCAATGCCCATGATTTACCTGGACCAGGCGGCCACATCTTTCCCCAAACCAGGGGAAGTGGTGGAGGCGGTAGTTAGGGCCCTGCGCAGCGCGGGCAGCAGCGCGCGGGGAGGTCATGAGCTGAGCCTGGCGGCGAGCAGGTTGGTTTTCCAGGCCAGGCTCACCGCCGCGGAGTTTTTCGGCGCGGCTGATCCCAGCCGCATAGCCTTCACCGCCAACGCCACTGAGAGTCTAAACCTAGCCCTCTTTGGGCTTTTGGAACCTGGCGATCATGTGATCACCACAGCCCAGGAGCACAACTCGGTGCTCAGGCCCCTCTTTCTTTTGGAGCGCCGCGGGGTGGATCTCACCATCGTGCCGGTGGACCGCCGGGGCGTGGTTGATCTGGACCAGTTGAAGATCTCGCTCCGGCCCGGGACCAAGGCGGTGGTGGTTACCCACGGGTCCAACCTCACCGGCAATCTCTTGGATCTTGACCACGTCATGGGTTTCTGCCGGGAGCATGAACTGATTTTGATCCTGGATGCGGCCCAGACGGCGGGCTGGTATCCCTACAACTTAACTCGCCAGCCCATCGATGTGCTCTGTTTTACAGGTCATAAGGCCCTCTACGGGCCCCAGGGCACAGGGGGCATCTATATCCGGCCGGGGCTCCAGCTCAAGCCCTTAAAGGTGGGGGGCAGCGGCACCCAGACCTTTGCCCGGGAACATCCCCGGGAGATGCCGGAGGCTTTGGAAGCGGGGACGCTGAACACCCCGGGGATCGCTGGCCTCGCGGCAGGGATTGCCTGGGTGCAGTCGCTCGGTTTAGAAAGGATCCGGCAGAGGGAAGCCCAGCTCACCCGCTATTTTCACCAGCGGGTGCAGGAGATTCCCGGGGTGGAGCTTTACGGCGATTTTTCCGCACCGGAGCGCCTGCCCATTGTGACCTTGAACCTCCCGGGGCTTGAGGCCAGCTTGGTGAGCGGGCTCTTGGCCCAGGAGGGCATCTGCACCCGCTCCGGGGGGCACTGCGCTCCCCTGCTCCACAGGGCCCTGGGCACCGAGGAGCGGGGCGCGGTGCGCTTCAGTTTTTCCCATGTCAATACCGAAGCAGAGATAGATGTAGCGGTGGAAGCCCTGCAGAGGATTGCGCAGGAGTACGGAGGTCAGTAGTGTGGGTAAAAGGCGGCAGGTTGTGATTACATTCCAGACTACAACCCAAGCCATGGCCTGGGAACGGGCCTGCAAGCAGGAGGGCCTGCCTGGCCGGTTGATCCCCATGCCGGCTGTGATCAGCGCCCACTGCGGTTTGGCCTGGCTGGCCGAACCGGAGGACCGGGAGCTCCTCCTGGAGAAGGCCCAGGAGTTGGCTTTGCGTTACGATCAGGTTGTGGAACTAGAGAGGTGAGGACCGTGGCGGAAAAATTAGTGTTCTGCGCCGGCGGAGGCTGAACGGCGAAAATGGGACCGGAGGTCCTGGCGAGTATCCTGGCGGGGCTGCCGAAGGTGGAGGACCCTGATTTCCTGGTGGGTTTCGACAAGTCGGACGATGCCGCGGTGTACCGGCTCAGCGCCGATTTGGCCCTGGTGCACACCTTGGACTTCTTTCCGCCCATGGTGGATGACCCTTACCTCTTCGGCCAGATCGCCGCGGCCAACGCCCTCAGCGATATCTGGGCCATGGGGGGAGAGCCCAAGACGGCGTTGAACATTGTCTGCTTCCCGGAAAAGATGGACCTGGAGATCCTAAGCCGCATCCTCCAGGGGGGCAGTGAAAAGGTCTTGGAGGCCGGAGCTGTCCTCGCGGGCGGCCACAGTATAGAGGATCAGGATGTGAAATACGGGTTGTCGGTGACGGGTATCGTCCATCCCGACAGGATCTACACCAACAGGGGCTGCCAGGTGGGCGACCTGCTCATTTTGACTAAGCCCCTGGGTGTGGGCATTATCTGTGCCGCGGGCCGGGTGGGGGAAGCTTCGCCGGAAGCCATGGAGCAGGCGGTGGCGTCCATGGCTATGTTGAACAAATACGCGGCGGAGGTGATCAAAAAATACCCGGTGCATGCCTGCACCGATGTGACCGGGTTTGGCTTTCTGGGCCATCTCCATGAAATGCTGGGCGGGGAGCGCCATGCGGTGATCTTCAGCACTGAAGTGCCGGTGATCCCTGAGGCGCTGGCCTACGCCGATGAGTTTTTGATCACCGGCGCCGCGCAGCGCAACCGTAACTTCTTGGAGGACCATGTCCACTTCGGCCCGGATGTCCCCTTCAGCCGGGAAGAAGTGCTCTTCGATCCCCAAACTTCCGGGGGCCTCTTGGTGAGCGTGCCCAGGGCCGCGGCCCAGGATTTGGTGGCGGAGCTGAAGGGCGCGGGTTTACCTGCCGCCGTTGTTGGGGAGATTGTGGACCGGGATGTAAAGGAGATTGTGGTGCGATGAAAAAGACCATAGATGCCACGGGCCTGCGCTGCCCCCTGCCTGTTTTGGAGGCCAAAAGGGCTTTAAAGGATCTGGAAGCGGGTACGCTGGAAGTGATCGTGGATAACACCATAGCGGTGCAGAATTTAGAGAAGATGGCCAGGCAGCTGGGGCTGGGCTATGAAGTGCGAAGCTATGGCCCCGATCGGCACGCCATCTTGATCGCTGTTGAAGGGGGAGCTGCGCCCAGGGAAGGGGAAGCCCAGCCGCAGAGGCCCTCTGCCGGGCCCACAGTTGTGGTGCTGGGCAGCGACCAGATGGGCACAGGCGATTCGGAGCTGGGGCGAGTGCTCATGAAGTCCTTTATCTACGCCCTAACTGAGCTGGAAGAGCTTCCTGCCAAGGTGCTGCTCTACAACTCCGGCGTCAAATTGGCGGTGGAAGGGGCTGATACCCTCGGCGATCTGCGTAAACTGGCGGAGCGGGGGGTGGAGATCCTCAGCTGCGGCACCTGCCTCAACTTCTTTAACCTCACAGAGCAGCTTGGTGTGGGCGCTGTGACTAATATGTATGAGATTGTGCAGAGTCAAATGGCTGCTGGGCGCATTGTGCGGCCCTAGAGAGGAGAAGCCCATGAGGTACCACGGCTTGTTCCGGCCGGAGCACGATTTCGCCTATGCGGAGCGGGCGGTAAAGGCGGGTTTGGCCGGGTTTGAACTGTACGGCTGGGTTTCCCAGTTTCCGCGGGAACTTGTTGAGCGGTACAAGGAGAACATCAGGCGGATTAGGGAAGAACTGCAGGCAGGTTTGTCCGTGCATGCCCCCATCATCGACATTAACCTGGGCAGCATCAACCCGAAGATCAGGGCACTGTCCATGCAAGAGGTAAAGGAAAGTCTGGAGTTCGCCAGGGAGGTGGGGGCCACGGCGGTGGTTGTCCACGCAGCGCCGGGCCTTCTGGCCATGCCGGAGGGGAAATGGTCCCGGGAAACCCAAACGCCCCAGATGCGAGGGGGGCTGGCTGAGCAGGAGGAGCTGACCATCCGGGCCCTTAAGGATCTGGCGGACTTCGCCCCGGATCTACTCATCTGCCTGGAGAACTTAGTTTTCCCCCACGAGATCTACCGCAGCCCCCAGGAGCTGCAGGAGCTGGTGCGCAAGGTGAACCGTTCCAATGTGGGCATCACTTTGGATGTGGGGCATGCCGTGATCGCGGGGCACAATCCCCTTGACTATGTGCACCTGCTCTTCGACGAGCTCTTCCACGTCCATCTCCACGACAACCACGGGGAAACCGATGAACACCTGCCCCTGGGCCAGGGTGTCATTGACTACGTGGGCCTGATCCAGACCTTGAAGCAGCTGGGCTACCAGGGGGCCATCACCTTGGAGTTTGACGTGGAGGATCCAGATCGGTTTGCTGATTACCTGTATTAGTGCACGATCGTGCATTCCTAGGAAGGAGTCATCTATGAAGTTCCATGGTTGGTTTAAGCCGCAGCACGATTTCCAGTACGCAAAGCGGGCTTTGAAGGCGGGCCTGCACGGCTTTGAGATCACGGGCGGGGAGTCCCATTACGACCCGGAAGAGTTCAAAAGGTACAGGGCTAACATCGAGCGCATCAAAGACGAGCTCCAGGCGAGTTTTACCCTCCATGCCCCCATAACCGACATCAACCTGGGCAGCATTAACCGCCGGATCAGGCAGGCTTCGCTTGAGGACGTGCAAGCTGCCTTGGAGTTTGCCAGGGAGATTGGAGCGTCGGCGGTGGCCCTCCACGCTTCCCCGGGGATGCTGGCCATGCCCGGGGGGAAGTGGTCCCAGGAGACCAAATCCCCGCCCATCCAGGCGGAGCTGGTCCAGCAGGAAGAGCTGTTGATCGAGTCGGTCCGCAAGCTCGCGGACGGAGCTGCCGATCTCATACTTGGCTTGGAGAATCTGGTTTACCCCCACGAGCTCTACCGCAGCCCGGAGGAGGTTGCGGGGCTGGTGGGGAAAATAGGCCGGCCTAACGTGGGGATCACCTTGGATGTGGGCCATGCAGTGGTTTCCGGTTACGACCCCCTGAGCTTTGTGCACCGGCTTTCTGAGAGAATTGTCCACGTCCATCTCCACGACAACTCTGGAACCGTCGATGAGCACCTGCCCCTGGGCCAGGGCAGCATCGATTACAAACGGGTAATCCGGGCCTTAGAGCAGGCCTCTTACCAGGGCGTGGTGGCTTTGGAGTTTATCCTGGCCGATCCCGATGACTACCGCCCTTACCTAGAAGAATTTGCCCGTGTGGTGGAGGATGTACAGGAAAGCTGATCTCAAAAAACACCTGGAGCAGCTGGGGGTTTTGCCCCAGGACACGCTGCTCGTCCACTCATCCATGAAGGCCATAGGCCCGGTGGAGGGGGGAGCAGATGCGGTGCTGGATGCCTTCTCCGAGTATCTAGCGGAGGGGCTTCTGGTGCTGCCCACCCATACCTGGGCCCAGATCAACGCGGAGTACAACATCTTTGATGTGGAAAACGAACCCTCCTGTGTGGGGCTTTTGACCAACCTGTTCCGCAAGCGCCCAGGCGTTGTGCGCTCCTGGCATCCCACCCATTCCGTGGCGGCCCTAGGCAGGGACGCCCGGGAGTTTGCTTCCGGCGAAGAGCAGTTCGACACCCCCTGCCCCCGGGAGGGCTGCTACGGTAAGCTCTACGATCGCCGGGCTAAGGTGCTCTTTTTGGGGGTTCCCTTAACCCGCAACACCCTGATTCACGGGGTGGAAGAGTGGGCCAAGGTGCCCCGCCGCCTCACGGAGCACCACCAGCCCCTGAAGATCCGCACTCCCGATGGGCGCCTGCTGGATAGGCCCATGCGCCGCCACCGCGCACCCATCCGCGGCATCTCCGACAACTACGATAAATTAGAAGAGCCCCTGTTGGCCCTGGGGATTGCTGTGCGGGGGAGGATAGGCGATGCGGAGAGCATCCTGATCGATGTGGCACCCATGGTGGATCTGACCATGGAGTTTCTGCGGCGCAACCCAGATCTCTTTTTAGACCGGGAACCCATTCCCCGCCAGTGGTATGCCCGCAGGGGATAGGAGAGGAAAATGGAACATTTACCGGAACGTTTAGCCCAGCAGATCGAGTTCCTCTTGGAAATCGACAAGTTGAAAAACATCTACCGCCAGAACCTGGTGGCCGATGGCTCCCGCCGGGAAAACGATGCGGAGCATTCCTGGCACCTGGCGGTCATGGCGGTGCTCCTCGCGGAGTACATGCCGGAGCCCGTGGACCTGCTCAAGGTGGTCAAGATGGTGCTCCTCCATGATCTGGTGGAAATCGATGCGGGGGATGCCTTCTGCTACGATCCCGCAGCCGGCGAAGGGAAAGAGGAGCGGGAAAGGGCGGCGGCTGAGCGCCTCTACAACCTGCTCCCCCGGGATCAGGGGCAGGAGCTGCGCGCCCTCTGGGAGGAGTTTGAAGCCAGGTCCACCCCGGAAGCCAGGTTCGCAGCCTGCCTGGACCGCCTCCAGCCCTTTCTGCTCAACTACGTCACTGAAGGGGGCACCTGGCGCATGCACAATGTTCCGGCGGAGCAGGTGCGCCGGCGCCTGGCGCCGGTGGGGGAAATCTCCCCAGCTTTGGGCCAGGTGGTGGAGGGTTTCCTGCAGAAGGCCATCGAAGCGGGGTTCCTGCGGGAATAGGGTAGCGGGTAATGAGCATCCTTAGGCTGGACCTGTATCCTCTGCTAGTCTCGCCCTGAAGGGCGATGCGGGCAGTCCTTTGGCGTTGTAAAGGTTGGCTCCCTCGGGATTATCGTGCCAGGCATAGCGCACACCCCGCGGATCGGGCACCGATTCGCTCCACACTCTGACCGCCTCCCCTTGGATCCCGGCCCGGGCAGGGTGAAACACTCCATCGGCACCGCACACCTCAAACCACTTCAGCTCCCCACCCTTGGCTCTAAGACCGCCTTCCACACCAGTGAAAAAGACCTTTAAGGCGCCGTTTTCCCGTTCCATGCGTGCATAAAGGGGACCCTGGGCCGCCACGGGTTCGCCAAAAACCAAGCGCCGGGCCGCCAAGAACAGCCTCAAGGCGACATCCCTCTTGTTTTGGGGATGGAGATCATTTGCTTCTCCCACATCGATGGCCACCGCCATGGCGGTATGGGGAACCTGTAAGGTCTGCAGCTGTGCCTCCCGCACCAAAGCCCAGTTCCCGGGGGGGAGATCTTCTAGAGTGGTATCGTAATTGGGCAGCTGCACAAAGAGGAACGGCAACTTGGCGTCGCCAAAGTGCCGGCGCCAGCTGGCAATCAGTTCCCGGAAGAGTTTTCCGTAGTTTTCCGGGGCACGGGCGTTGGCTTCCCCTTGATACCAGAGAACCCCGCGCAGGGCGCATCCCCGCAGCGGCGCAATCATGGCGTTGTACATGCCGCTGGGTTTATGATGGACAAGAATGGATGGGGGCAGTGGCTCCATCCGGCAGCCCACTTTGTATTTCCACTCCCCGGAGAGATCTATGTTTGCGGATGCAAGCTCCAGGGCATAGCTTTTTCCCTCGACAAATCCTCCTCCGCTACCCCTGAAGATGATCACCCTGACGGCGATGGTGTTTTCTCCCGCTTTGAGCACCCCAGGAGGCACCTCGTATTTCCGCTGCGCGTATTTGTTACTGGCCTGGCCCACTAATACGCCGTTAACGTACGTTTCATCAGCATCAACAATGTTGCCTAGGCGGAGCAAGGCGCGCTGCTGGGCCTCATCTTCGCTGAGTTTTATCTTCTTCCGGCACCACACGGCCCCGTGTAAGTTTCCCAGCGAGGTTTCCCGCCATAACTTAGGCACTAAGATCGAATCCCAGTGCGAGTCATCCAGTTCACCACTGCTCCAAGGGATTTGGTCGGGTTGAATCCCCAAGTCTTTGGAGTTCAGCTCCCCATACCAACTCAGAAGTCTCTCTGATCTCCTTTGGGTTAGCTCCTCTATGTAGCCGGGCTTTTTGCACTCGGCGACGATAGCTTCGTAACCCCCGACGGATCGGATCACCTCTTCACTGAGCCACGCCTCGATGAAGCTGCCTGATACCGCGGTGAGCACCAGACCCACGGGCACTCCGTAGCGTTCATAATGGGCTTGAGCGAAAAAATAGCCCAGGGCACTGAACTCCAGCACTGTTTGGGGATTGACTGCCTGCCAAATGCCTTCGGGCAGATCTTCCTGGGGTCCTTGGAAGCTGCAGGTGGCAGGAACCCGAAACTGGCGGATCCACCAGTTCTCCGCGTGCCGCACCTCTTGTTCATATAAGTCAAGAGCCCTGGCCAGGGGCAGCGCCATGTTGGACTGGCCCGCAAGGAGCCAGACATCACCAATGAGAATGTTGCTGATGGCCACTCTGCTGCTATCGGCCACGAACACAAGCTCAAAAGGCCCCCCGGCTTCCTGGGGAGGCAGGTGGAGCGTCCACCGTCCGTCCGCACCGCTTCGCAGTGAGTATCTCTCTCCCCTAAAGAAGGCTTCCAACTGCTGATCAGGGCAGGCCTGACCCCAGATCCGCAAAGGCACCTCTCTTTGCAGCACCATTCCGTCTGAAAATATAGGGGCAGGTTTGAAAGTACAATCCCCTCTGCTCAAAACCGTTCACCTTCTTCGCTGTATTCCGCCTCAGTAACCGCACCTCTCCCCAGGCACCGCAAAGGGAACCTCCGCCGCCCCAGTGGAGGGAAACGAAGGTTCCCGGTAATCTGCAGGAGGCTGCGCGGCCAAGGCGCAGCCTCTGGTAAGCGCCGCTGGGAACTAGTAGTCCGCGAGAATCTCCTCGATCAACTCGGCCAAATCGTCTAGAGTCTGCTGAACCGGAGCGCCCTCATTGAAGATGCGGGCCAGAGCATGAACCCATTCCCTGGCAATGGTGTGGTATGCCGGATGGGGGTTGAGAGGCCTGATCCAGGGACCCATTTCGATGATGCCAGCCATGTCGGGCTTGTCCTTTAGGTATTCCCCGTAGGCAGCGGTTTCCGTCACACTCTGCCTAGTGGGGAGGTAACCTGTCTTGCTCGCCCAGTAAAGGTTCATTTCGGGGCTGGTTACAAACATCATGAACTGCCACGCGGCATTCTTTTGCCTTTGAGAGGCGGCTTTGGGAATGAGGATCACAGCGCCTCCCAGTTCAGACATGAAGCTCGTGCCATCGCTGCTGCCTGGCATCCAAGCCACGCCAACCTCAAAGTCACTGTATTCCCGATAGGCATCATAGAGGGCGCTGGTATGGAACACGCTAACGGCGTTGCCATCCCAGAACGTCTGGCGCATGTTTCCGGATGCCCCTGTGCCGTAGGCGAAGTAGGCATAGCCCTTGTCAATCCATTCTTTGATTTTGTTGGTGATGTACACGGAGGTTTCACTGTTGATGTCGGTGCTCAAACCATCCTCGAGGATGACCTGTACACCGTGGTTCTTGTACAGAGTCTCGAAGTACCAGTAGTTCCAACCGGCAAAGACAGTACCGTAGCGCTTAGTGGTCCCATCTTCGTTAAAGAGCGTGGCCTTTTCCAGAAATTCCTCCATCTGGTCAAAGGTTTTGGGTACCGTTAGGCCCTCCGCCTCCACCACGTCTTTGTTGTAATACATCACTTGGGTAGAGATCAGGTAGGGCAGGGAAACCTGCTGTCCATTGTAGGAGGTGGATACTACTAATCCTTCACCGAAGTCATAGACGTCATAGCCATAGGCCTCAATATAGGGATCTAGAACCTCAGCCAGCCCGTTCGCTCCGTAATACGGCGGTTGAGACGCTTCTAGAATCACAACGGCCGGCACTTCTTCAGCTGCAATGGCGGCAATAAGCTGAGTGTTGATTTCATTGTAGCTGCCGATGTAAACCGGATCAACGGTAATCAGGGGATGCTCTTCATGGAAGCGCTCCAGCACATAGTTGAGATACGGCATAGTGACTTCTTCATGGGCATGCCACCAGGTTATGGTGATCGGCTCTGTCACCTCAAAAGGATTGGCTTCTGCCCAGACTGCTTGTGACAACGTGAGCAGTACAACCGCGACAACCAAGATGCTTGCCTTCTTCACTTAAGGACTCCTCCTATGGGTTTTTCTTGACGGCATCATTCGGAGCGCACCGCCAGTCCCCATTATGTTACCGCTAACTATGTAAAAAGTCAACGCGTTTTTGAAACAATGAATTTTTTATATATAAAAGTTCGCTGGCTTCCCCGTCCTCGGTAGACTGTCATGACGATAAGATGGTGGACTGCCTTGGCTGCCGAGGGGCCTGCGCTTTTCGCAAGGACATGATGCACTAATGATTCATGGGCGGCTGTTGACCCAGGTTAGTTGGATGATTCGTCATGGTCCCAGTCGGACAGGGAAAAAGGCGAAAAAGCCAATTCCGGCCAGATCTTTGACTGGGTTGACAGTTTAGGGCCCCTTTCGGCCCGGCGAGCGCAATTGACAGACCTTGAACACCGTGATATTCTGTCACGAAATGAAACATAAGTTAATAATTCAGCAGGAGAAATCAATTTCATGGCGAAAGGCAGGTGAGGTGGGAGTTTCTCCTCCAAGGATCCAATGGCCTCGCAAACCCGAGATGAGCAATGTGGCTGCGACACCGTTAAAGAGCTTCTGGTAACTTCCGGTCTGAGGTTTTAATTTAGCTGGGCTAAGGGGGATCTGCCTCCTCCCTCGCTCCCATTTGAGGTGAATGATATGCGCAAACAAATCCATTCTGCAAATGGCCATCCCACTAAGGCGGCCCGCTGGGTATCGATTGTGCTGTTTGTCTTAAGTGCTGTCTTTATCACTGTAGGCGTGTATGGCTGGCTCATGGGCGACTGGAACCTGCAGTCCCTGCGCCCTATTTCGGCGCAGGTGTACGAGGCGCGGCGCGTGGCCCGTTCGTTGGAACAGCCCATTAGCGGCACGGTTGATCTGTTTGGCGAAGGGCGGGGAACGGTCCCCCTGAGGTTAGTGAGCGGGGTCATGAACAACGCCATCCTGATCATCATCCTAGGCGCAGCATTTTTGGTCAATGCCATTATGTGCCGCGTCCAGCCCTGGGAACGGATGAAGGATTTTCTCTGCGTCCAGCCCGCGCTGATCTTCTTTCTGCTTTTCGTCTACTATCCTGTGGTTGATCTGGTGCGCATCAGTTTCACCGACATGAGGATGCTCGTGCCCGATCCACAGGAGTTCATAGGCCTTAAGAATTACGAGTGGCTGTTCTTGAAAACTGGCTGGCCAAGGTTTAGCGAGTCTTTGCTCATCACTATTCGCTATACCTTTTGGGAATTGCTCATCACCTTGCTGGGAGGACTGCTTCTGGCCCTTCTGTTCAACCGGATGACCAAGGCCTTCAGCGCCATGCGTGCCATCGTTTTTATGCCGCGGTATATCGCCGTGGCCACCAGCGCCGTTGTGTTCATCTGGATCCTCCACGGCAATTACGGAATCCTCAACTACATCCTCTCCCTCTTCGGCATCAAGGGGCCCAACTGGCTGGTGCAGGCAGACACTGCCTTAATGGGAATTTTGTTCCTCACATCTTGGCGGGTTATCGGCTATGCCATGATGATCTACCTTTCCGCCATGCAGGGAATTCCCAAAGACTACTACGAAGCTGCAGCCATCGACGGTGCCGATGGTGTCCATCAGTTCCGTTACATAACCCTTCCCATGCTCGCACCCACTACTCTGTTTTTGTTCGTCACCACGTTCATTGCCAGCATGAAAGTGTTCCAATCTGTTGACGTAATGACTGGCGGGGGCCCCGGCACGGCCACGAATGTGATGGTACAGTGGATCTACAACCTGTCTTTCCGTGACTTCCGGGCCGCACGCTCCGCGGCAGTCTCCGTTGTCTTCTTCATCATTTTGCTCATCGCCACTGCGGCCACCATGCGCTGGTCCAACAGGACCGTTAGCTACGATTCCTAGACGGAGGGACGGACATGAGGGACACGCTGTTTTTGAGGATGCGTCAAAGCGGATGGTTCGACATCCTAGTTTTACTGGCGGCTATCGGGATCATGATCACGGGCCTGGGGATAGCGGGAGTTGTTCAATACAGAGTTCGGATGGCGAGGATGCCTGAAGGGCTGACGCCCTTTGAGATTAGGGAAGCCTTAGGTTCTCTGGCGAGATCGCGCCAGACCTTCCTGAAGGTTGGTTTGGTGGGTTTGGGTGGAACGCTAGTGGGCTTTGCACTACTGACCATTGCCAGCCATTTCCGTGATCGAGTTTCTTATCAAACCAAGAAGAAGCTCAAGAAAGTAACGGTGGCCCTGCAATACCTGGTGGCTGTTGTGGTCACCCTAATAGTTCTCTTTCCCATCTACTGGATGGTAATCTCCTCGCTCAAAACCAGTGAAGAACTGCTGCTGCCGGTGCCCACCCTCTGGCCGCGGGAGTTCCAATGGGCAAACTACCCAAGTGTTCTGGAGCGGGCTCCGTTCCTCCGTTACTTCGTTAACACCCTGATAACCACTGTCTTTATCATGCTGGGACAGTTTGTGTTCGGTGTGTTGGCCGCCTACGGATTCGCCAAGGGCAATTTCAAAGGCAGGGACGGGATGTTTCTGATTGTGCTTGGGGCACTGATGGTTCCCATCCAAGTCACATTTGTTCCCATCTATGTCATGGTATCCCGCCTGGGATGGATCAACACCTACCAAGGTCTCATCGTGCCCAACCTGGTCAGTGCCTACTTCATTTTCATGATGCGCCAATCGTTCAAAGCGGTTGATGACAGCTATCTCGATGCAGGGCGAATCGACGGTTTGGGGAGGATCGGGCTGATCGTTCATGTGCTGATGCCCATGTCGGCGCCTACCTTGGTCACTGTCTCGATCATCAACTTCATCGGCGGCTGGAACAGCTACTTCTGGCCGCGGATGGTAGTCACACGTGACGAATACAGAACTATTGCAGTGGGCGTAACCCGCTTGCGCAGGACCTTCGCGGGGATGGAGGTTTCCAACTACAATGAAATCATGGCCGGTGCGGTGATGGCCATCATCCCCATTGTGGTGCTGTTCCTGGTCCTTCAAAAGTACATCATGCGGGGCATGAGCAAGGCCGCGATGAAATAACAGTACCCAAGGGGAGCGGGAGGTTCAGAGATAATGAGAAAAAGAGTGGCCCTTTTAGCCTGGGCGTTGGTGCTCGTTCTATCCTTTGCCGCGCTGGCAGAAGAACGGGCCGACAGGTACGATCTGATCTTCGATGCATCGCAGGATGCGGGCAGGCTCACGGCACGCTTTCTGCAGCTCGTCACCCGCAGCGATGACAAAAGCGGCGACTGCACCATCCTCACCTCGCCAGATGGCCAGGTGATGGTGATCGATGCCGGAAACCCCAGCACTTTCCCGGACGTGGATAGGGCCCTGCAGGCCTTGGGGATGACCCGCATCGACTACCTGGTGGCTTCCCATCCCCATGTGGACCACATCGGCAGTTTTGCTCAGCTGCTCTCCAACTACGAAATCGGAGCGGTGTACACCTCTGAACTGGAGTACCCCACTTCCCACTACAGAAACTACATGGAAGTCCTTGAGCGGACCAACACGCCCCAGATCATCTTAGCGGAGGGCGACAGCTTCCAGTTCGGGGAGCATGTGCTGGTGGAGGTACTGCATCCGCCGAAGGACATAGAGTATTACCAAGGCTACCCCGAGGGCAGCACCCAGTTCATCAACAACCGCTCGCTGGTGCTGAAGCTCACCTACCAAGACTCCACCTTCCTGTTCCCCGGGGACACCTACACCGCTGCCGAGCGGGAGATCGTGGGCCGCTACGGCGACTACCTGCAGGCGGATGTGCTAAAAGCCCCCCACCACGGCGCTTCCACCTCCTCCAGTAAGCCCTTCCGG
>Ga0209608_1000114_pt1 | contig 87276 bp, 82 predicted proteins | sample AD_UKC130_MetaG_FD_184428 | JGI IMG/M metagenome (GOLD analysis project Ga0209608, IMG submission 184428) | Active sludge microbial communities of municipal wastewater-treating anaerobic digesters from Canada - AD_UKC130_MetaG (SPAdes) (version 2) | ecosystem: Engineered > Bioreactor > Anaerobic...
TCAGGAAATGGGAAGAGATGCAGGTAGGAGACACGGTCAGTTTTACCAAGACCATGACGGAGACGGACGTAATCCAGTGGGTAGGGCTGACGGGGGATTTCAATCCCATACACATTGACCGGGAATACGCCAAGACCACCCGGTTCGGGAACGTACTGGTACCCGGGGTACTGGTGCTGGGGTTGATCTCCAAATGCATGACCGATTTGACCTTTGGCCATGTATATGCCAGCCAGAATATAAAGTTCATAAAGCCGGTCTATATTGGTGACACCATCACCGCCACCGGCACCATAGTAGAAAAAATCGAAGAAAAGAACCTGGTTAAAGTGGAGACCAAATGTGTTAATCAAGACGGGGCATTAGTAATGATTGGCGAAGGTATGGAATATATCCTGCGGGATAAAAATCGATAATCGTAATTAAATTACAACTACCTTGCGATCGAAACTAATCCTTTCTATTAACAACTCAATTCCCCTCCTCCTCATATAGAGCCGGTTATTAAACATAACGGCTCTCTTTCTTTTTTTAAAGAGATTATTTAATATAGTAAATTACAGGCATCTCCTACAACAAAATGTGATATGCTATAATTTGAAATAACAATTTTACCGTCTAATAATATACTTTTCTGAAAACTTTGCGCATTCAGGGGGGTGATGAAGGAACGCGCGGGGTTTAGAAACCTTTCGTTGATAAAATATTAAGAGGGAATCGAGAAGAATCTCATTTCCTGGATTTGGGGGTAATGTGAAATGTCGGCTAATTTTGCGTATGCGAACACTCGTGATTTTGAATTTATCATTCAAGAATGGCTTCCCACTGACATAGTTTTCAACTACGAACAGTTCAAAGACTATTATTCCAAAGAAGAAGTTAAATCCATCCTGGAACCCTTCCGCAAAATGTGCAAGGAAGTAGTAGAGCCCACCAATGAAGATGGTGATAAAATTGGCTGCACTTTTGCCAATGGCAAGGTAACTACACCTCCTAGCTTTGGTCCTCTGTTCAAGCAACTGCAGCAAGACGGCTGGGGCACTGCCAATATTGATGACAGCGAAGATGCCATGACCATGCCCAATATAATCTTTGCTGCGTGCCAGGAAATGTTAGCAGCAGCCAACCCTGCATTTATGCCCTACATAGGTTTAACCACCGGTGCTGCAGAATTGATTCAGGCTTTTGCCGATGAAGATTTGAAAGAAATCTTCCTCCCCAAGATGATGGACGGAACTTGGGCCGGTACCATGTGCCTGACTGAGCCCACCGCCGGTTCTGACGTAGGCGACATTTTATCCAAAGCTTATCCCACCGATGATCCCCGGATATATAAGATCAAGGGTCAAAAGATCTTTATAACCGGTGGCGACAACGACTTTACCGAGAACATTATCCATTTGTATCTGGCAAGAGTAGAAGGTGCCCGTCCGGGAACTGCCGGTATTTCCCTGTTTATAGTTCCCAAGTACTGGGTCAATCCTGACGGAACTCTGGAGGACAACGATGTTCAGACCACTGGTATTGAACATAAACTGGGACAGTACGGTTCAGTCACCGCTTCCCTGTCCTTTGGTGAAAACGGCAAGTGCCGCGGCTGGTTAATAGGCAATCCCCCCGATGAGAATGGTAAAGCCGAGGGTATGGCCCAGATGTTCAAGATGATGAACTATGCCCGCTTGGGTACTGGCTTACTGGGTCTGGCGGTTACCGCTAATGCTGTTTACAATGCTCGTGAATATGCCAAAGAACGTGTACAGGGTCGTCCGCTGACCAATATGAAAGGCGACCGGGTAACTATCATAAATCATGAAGATATCCGCCGCTCCCTGTTACAGGGCAAAGCCCATGTTGATGTATTCCGGGCAATGATAATGAAGACCTATTTCATGTTCGACATCCGCGCCAAGGATCCTGATCCCGAAAAGAGACAGGAAGCCAACGATTTTATAGAAGTAGTAACACCTCTCTGCAAAGCCTATCCCACTGACGAAGCCTGGTGGCTGATCGGCGAAGCCATTCAGTGCTATGGCGGATACGGCTACTGCGAAGAATATCCGGTTGCCCAGATTGCCCGCGATTCCAAGATCTACTCCATCTGGGAAGGCACCAACTATATCCAGGCTCTGGACCTGGTTGGCCGGAAATGGACCATGAAGAAGGGCACTGTCTATGCTAAATGGTTCAAGCAGGTTCAGGACTTCTATGAGGCCAACAAGAACGCAGCCGGATTCGAAAAAGAATTTGAGATCTTCGGCAAAGCCGTCCAAGCCATACAGGAAATTCAAATGACGATCGGCGGATACTTCGGCCAGGGCAAGATCAGCATGCTGCCTTTATATGCTCGTCGCATCCTGACTGCCACCGCTATGGTTTATGGTGCCTGGTGTATACTGGAGCAGGCCATGATTGCCAAGAGAAGAGCCGAAGAAGTTGGACCGGATCACTACGACTATGATTTCTATTTTGGTAAGGTATGCTCCGCTCGTTACTACCTGAACAACGTAGTGCCTCAGGTAATGACCATTGCCGATATCATCAAGGGCGGCGACACTTCTGCTCTGGATATCCCGCTGACTGCATTCGATTACTAAAAATAACGCAGCCGCAAAACCAAAAGCAGCTGGCCAATCCGGTCAGCTGCTTTTTCTTGCCCATTGCAAAACACAAAGGCGACCAAGTGGTCGCCCCTGCAGAGTGTTCAAAAAGGCTACTAACAATTTTGCGTTCGAGATTGCCACGCGCTACGCGCTCGCAATGACACAATGGGGAGCTATTTTTCACAGCAATGACCCATATGATGGCTTTCGGTTGTGTCATCGCGAGGAGCGAAGCGACGTGGCGATCTCTTTACATAGCCTTTTTCGCCAAGCTGAAGGGGCGACTAAGTGGTCGCCCCTCACAAGCTTTCAGCTATAACACTTTCACAATCAGTAATTATTAGAAAGAATAATAATACCTGCTGCCGTTATATTCCACATAATAACTGGATTTACTGTAATCTCTCAGTTCCCCTATAATATCGGCATCTTCAAAATCTGTTCCGTCTATTTCCCGGCTGATCCTGTTCTTTACAGCATTCATGAAAGACTCAATCCTGCTCTTGCTCATGCTCAATTCGGTCAAATCATCATAATAGTCAGCATACCTGAAATCCAGCCTAATGAGATATTCAATTTCATCCTCGTCGCCGCTGAGAGTAATATAGACTCTTATGCCCTCATCATCAAAATAGGTGTCTCCTGCATCTTCAAAATAGTCCTCTACTTCGCTGGCGATATCATCCAGGTCATCGTAATAGTAGGAGCTGCTGCTCCAGCTATAGCTGTAGGTACGGCCGTTATATTTTACATAATAGCTTGAATTATTGCGGTCTCTCATTTCACCGGTGATATCCGCATCTTCATAATCGGTTCTGTCGATCTCCTTAAGAAGCTTAGATTCAAGATCTTCCAGGAAGTCTTCGATCTTAGTCTTACTCAGGTCTCGGATATTTTTGTACTTGGAAGAATCAGAACAATCAACCCGCACCAGGTACTTGATGTCGTCTTCATCACCGCTGAGAGTAATGGTAATTCCCAGATACCGGTCACTAAAATAATCATACCCGGCATCTTCGAAGTAATCGTTTAAGGCATCTTCAATATCATCCAGGTCGGCAGTACTGGTTTTCCTTTTTTGCAAATCGGCAATAGTAGCATTTAATTGCTCAATAGTTGCCTGCAGCCTCTTATTCTCATTCTGCAAGTTGATAAGATCTGCCTGTCTCTGGGCTTCCTCCAGGCTGTCGCTTATCAATACCCGCCGGTTCGCCCCGTCCCAGGTAATGTCTTTGCCGAAGTTCTCCATTACCATTCGCAGGGGAACATATGTATAATCGTTGATTATCAAGGGTTGCTGATCATCAGTGAGCTGCCTCCCATTATAAAAAATGGTCACTCCCGGGTAAGCTTTCACGGTAAGGGCGTTGGCGCCAACTACCGCCGTAGCTCCAAAGACCAGCAGAGTCATTACCGTCAGGATCAAAATAGCTATCTTCTTGGTTTTACTCATCGTTCCTCCTCCCTTTAATCCAGCTGCTGCTTGTTTTTGCCATTTTATTAAGTATACGTTTATTTACGCAGCTTGCCTACAAGCAGTTTGATAATTTTCACTGCAGGTCGTCCTCCGGATCGGCCAGATCCAGTTCAAACCAAAACTGCACCCCATCGGGGAGATTAACAACTCCATAGCCATTGTTATCCTTCTCCTGGATAGCGCGGACAATGGCCAGCCCCAGCCCGTAACTTCCGTCCGTACGGGTGCGGGCCTGATCCAGCTTGTAAAAACTGGTGAAAATCTTATGCAGGGCTTTATCGGGAATGGGTTCCCCGGAATTATATACCGCTATATGGGCTTTATCATCTCCAGCTTTGGCTTCCAGTTCGATTATGCGCCGTTCATCCAAATGGTCCAAAGCATTATTGAGATAGTTGGTCAATATTTGCTCAGTCCGGGTTATGTCGGCATTTACCAGCAGTTCTGCCGGTTTTTCTACTTTCAGCTGCACCTCCTTTTCTTCAAACATAGGTTTGTATTTGGCCAAAATGTTATCGATCAGCAGGGACAGATCAAAAGTAACCTTTTCCAGGGTGAATACTTCCGCCTCTACCTGGGAAAGATCCAGCAGTCCCTTGACTAACCGGTTCATTTTGTTGGCTTCATCTATAATTACATTGCAGTAGAATTCCTTGTCCTCTTCATTTTCCACTACGCTTACTTTCAAACCCTCTGCGTAGCCTTGAATAAGAGAAATGGGAGTCTTTAGTTCATGGGATACGCTGGAGACAAATTCCTTGCGCATTTCGTCTATGCGCCGTTCCCTTTCTATATCTTCCCGCAGGCGGGCATTGGCTTCCTGCAGCTCACCGATGGCCTTGCTTAGCTGGTCAGACAGGGAGTTGATACTGCTGCCCAGTTCCCCTAATTCATCCCGGCTGGTAACGTTATACTTGCGGGAGAAATCCAGTTTTGCCATCCGCTGGGCTATGTCGTTCAGCTCCACTATGGGCCGGGTAAAACTGCGGGAAAACAATAGTACTGCCAGGGTAGCGATTACCAGGGTAATAATGCCGGTATAGAGAAAGAATTTGTTGGCAATGGCAGCGCTCTCCTGAATGGGAGCCAAGGGGGTACTGACGATCAGGAAATTCTGGTCCCCGAAACGGCTGTACAGGTTCAGGGAACGCTCGTTATTAAAGGGATCTCCGGTTATTTGGATCGACTGGCCTTTTATGTTGGCCTGCATAAGCTGTTCCAGTACGATCTCAAACTCAGTGATTTCCGAGTTGGGGCTGGTGGAGGCATAAATGAGGGTCAAATCAGGCTTTATCACCAGGATGGTCAAATTTTCCCGGCGCTCCAGTATGGCCAGCTTAACTAAAAGATCTTCAGGCTCTTCCTTAAATAATTTGATTATATATTCTCCATGCTGTTTGAGTTCGGAAGTCTTTTGATAAAGATAATACTTTTCCAGGTAATTGGTATTCAGCATCCAGGAAAAGAACACAAAGAAGCTGACCATTAAAGTCATCCCTACAAATAAGCGCCAGCGTATGGAATTAATCATGATCTACCTCAAATCTGTAACCTACTCCCCGGACAGTCTGGATATATTCTCCTCGGCTGCCCAGTTTGAGTCTTACTTTCCTTACATGGGTATCCACAGTGCGGGGATCACCATAAAAATTGTAATCCCACACGGCATTCAATATCTGATCGCGGCTTAAAGCTCGTCCTTCATTGGCAGCCAAATAAGCCAGCAGTTCAAACTCCTTGGGACTTAAGGAGATTAATTCATCATCTACTTTCACATGGCGGGCATCTACATCTATCTCCAGGCCCGGATAACTGTAAACCGATCTGGTGCCGGCATTGACCCTGCGCAGCAAGGCATGTACCCTGGCTATCAAAACCTGAGGGCTAAAGGGCTTGCTTATATATTCATCCGCACCTAGTTCGAAACCGAACAGCTCATCGGTTTCCTCTCCCCGGGCGGTCAGCATGATAATGGGTACCATGGACTTCTTGCGAATTTCCCGGCATACGGTCCAGCCATCGTAAACTGGCATCATAACATCCAGAATCACCAGGCAGATGTCGGGATCTGCCTCAAAAAGTTCCAAGGCCTGCCGTCCATCCACCGCTTCCAGGATCTGAAAACCTTCCCTTTTAAGAAAGTCGCCCACCAACCGGCGCATTCTTTCTTCGTCATCAGCAATCAAGATTTTTCTCATAGCCCTCCAGCTCCCTTTTTCATTACAAGCTCAATACCTTAAGAATATTCTAAAACAGCAGGCGGTCACTTGCCAAACCACAATCCAAAGAGATCTGCCTATACATACACCTAGGCCCTGCGTTGCCGGCAGGGCCAATCAAAAAGGAAGTTGGGAGGATTAGAGCACTGATGATTGGTTTTTAAAAATACGCTGGTTGTGGCAGCTTTCTAAACCTACGCCAAGAATAGGGTTTTGAGGTAGAGGTTCGGTCACAGTTTTAGTATAGTCTGTCTCTGTGACCATTTTGTGATCACTAAGTGAAACTTTGTTCAAAAATCATGCCAAAGGGCCAGCTTCTTGATAAAAAAGCTGACCCTCAATTAATGCGAACAACTATAATTACAGCTTGATAAGCAACCGCGGCTTTTATTCCACCGTCACGCTTTTTGCCAGGTTGCGGGGTTTATCCACATCGGCCCCCCGCAGGACGGCCATGTAATACGCAAAGATCTGCAAGGGAACCACGGCTGCTACCGGTGCCAGCAGGGGATCTACATTGGGAATGAGGACTTGCTCATCACATTCCTGGCAGTCTTCCTGCAAGTTTTCCTTGCATATGGCAATAACCACAGCTCCCCGGGCTTTTACTTCCTTTATATTGGACATGGATTTGTCTACCAGGTAATCCTGGGTAATAACCGTCAGTACCGGCACACCTTCGCAGATCAAAGCCAGCGGTCCGTGTTTCAATTCCCCTGAAGCATAAGCTTCGGCATGGATGTAAGATATTTCTTTCAGCTTCAGGGCTCCTTCCATGGCTACGGCATAGTCAAATCCCCGTCCCAGGAAAAAGGTATCCTGAACACTGCTGTGCCGGGCGGCCAGGGCTTTTATTTTCTCTTCCTGCTCCAGGACTGTCTCCAGCACCTGGTCCATGTGCGCCAGTTCCCTGCCCAGCTTTTTAAGCTCATCCGGAGGAACCGTCCCCCGTTCCTGGGCCAGGTACAAGGCCAGGAGGTACATGATTACCAGCTGGGTAGTGTAAGCCTTGGTGGAAGCCACTGCAATTTCCGGACCGGCATGAGTATAGATTACTTTGTCCGCTTCCCGGGCCACGGAACTGCCTACTACATTGGTTACAGCCAGGACTTTGACCCCATTGCGTTTGGCATGGCGCAAAGCCGCTAAAGTGTCAGCGGTCTCCCCTGACTGGCTTATAACTATCATTAATTGATCAGGTTTCCAGATTATATCCCGGTAACGAAACTCGGAGGCGATGTCGGTTTCCACAGGAATACGGGCCAGTTTTTCTATGGCCAGACGGCCTACCATTCCCGCGTGAAAGGCCGTACCACAGGCCACGATATAAATCTTGTTGATGCCCTGAAACAGGTCCTCCAGCTCCAGATCGCTCAAATCTATCCAACCGTCTTTGATGCGCCCGCTTAAGGTCCGGCGCACGGCTTCCGGCTGCTCGTGAATCTCCTTGAGCATAAAGTGCTCATAGCCGCCTTTTTCTGCAGCTACCGGATCCCAGGTCACCGTGAAAACCTCTTTATTAATGGGCCTGCCTTCCAGGTCGGTGATTTTAACTTCATCGGCGGTTACCACGGCTAATTCATTGTCCTCCATGATATATACCTGGTTGGTCCGGCCTAATATGGCAGGAATATCTGAAGCCACATAGTTTTCCCCTTCCCCCAGGCCAATGATCAGGGGACTGTCCTTTTTAACCGCCACCAATTTGTCCGGCTCATCCTGGCAGACAATAGCCAGAGCAAAAGAACCCTGCAAATCAGCCAGCATCCTGCGCACTGCTGTTTCCAGGGAACCATTGTAGTAACGTTCCAGCAGGTGTACGACCACCTCGGTATCCGTCTCGGAAACAAAGTCATGGCCTTCCAAAATCAAATCTTTGCGCAAGGCAGCATAGTTTTCAATGATGCCATTGTGAACTACCGCAATACGTCCGCTGCAATCGCAGTGGGGGTGAGCATTGGTATCACTGGGAACCCCATGAGTAGCCCAGCGGGTATGGCCTATGCCAATGCTGCTGACGGGAAGTTCCCCTATGGCCTCGGTCAGATCAGCCAGGCGCCCTTTTTTCTTTTGGATGCACAAACCGTCATCCTGCAGGGTACATATGCCGGCTGAATCGTAACCGCGGTACTCCAGTTTGTTCAGCCCATCCAAAATAACCGCAGTAGCATTGCCGTTGGTACCTATATATCCCATAATTCCGCACATATATTTATTCGCTCCTTATCAGCCAATGCAAAATATTATTCCTTTGCGGCTTGGAGCCGCGATCAAGGAATATACCAAAGAGTGTCATCCCTGTGATCGAAATCCGGAATTGTCATTGCTGTAAAAATGACTGCGCTGTGTCATCGCGAGGAGCGCAGCGACGTGGCGATCTCAACCGGTAAGTCCGGCTGATTATGAATGAGATTGCCACGCCCCGTCGGTGCTCGCAATGACAATTAAGAATTCCTTTCATAGCGATGACAGACTTAAGTTTTCGTTTATCGTAGCCTGTTATTCAGGTGATAATTGCGAGCGCAGCGAAGCAATCTCTAACGATGCCTGCAGGTATCTTGACGAGATCGCCACGGCACTTCGTGCCTCGCGATGACACATAAGAAAAGCTTCTTTGCGAGCCTGCGCAGCTCCGCTCCTCGCGATGACAAATAATATTCTTTTGGATATTAAATCATTTACCCATCAATGTGCAGTTCAATCCACTGTGCAGCCTTTTGTCCCGGCCATTGCTGGCTGGTTTTGTAGCTGCACTTACGATGGTGGTGCACCGGGGGGCACCCGCCGAAATATCGATAAACCCCCTCCTCGTCACCCGCTGAGGCCATTGCCCTAGCGGGTCTGGCGCTTGCAAATTATTGTAAACTGAAAACAGGTCTCACCTCCGTCTACTTCTGCTGGGCGGCCTGGATAGCCTGGGCAATCGTATCTATCACCTCCTCCAAAATGTGTTCTTCCGGCCCTTGAGCCATTAAGCGCACCAGTGGTTCGGTACCGGAGGGCCGGACCACCAGTTTGCCTTTATCCCCCAGTTTCTGCTCAGCTTCCTGCAAGGCTTCTTTTACCAACGGGTGATTCAAGATTTCTTCCTTGTTGTCCAGGCGCACGTTGACCAGCTTCTGGGGAAACTTTTGCATTTCTTCCGCCAACTGGGACAGTTTCATGCCAGTACGGCGCATAACTTCCGCCAGTTTTACGGAAGTCAGGAGTCCATCTCCAGTGGTAGCATGCTGTAAGAATATTATATGGCCTGACTGCTCTCCTCCGAGAACGGCCCCGGTTTCCTGCATCTTCTCCAGGACGTACCGGTCACCGACCTTGCAGCTTTCTACTGCTACATTTTCCCGGCGCAGGGCAATATCCAGGCCGATGTTGCTCATGACCGTAGCCACAACCAGGGGCGGCTGTAGAATTCCCCGCCGCTGCATATCCAGGGCGCAGATGACCATAATATAGTCACCGTCCCGTTCCTGACCTTGTTCATCTATGACAATGCAGCGATCCCCATCACCATCATAGGCAATGCCCAGGTCAGCATTATGTTCTATCACCGCCCGGCGCAGGCTTTCGGTGTTGGTAGAACCGCAGCCTTCATTTATATTGACCCCGTTAGGAACATTGTGAATGGGAATTACCCTGGCACCCAGCCGGGTGAAAAGCTCCGGTCCCGCTTGGTAGGAGGCCCCATTGGCACAATCCATCACAATCCGCAGACCGCTTAAATCCTGGGGCAGAGTATAGCATCCGGCCAGATAGGTGATGTAGTTATTAAGGGCTTCCTTGACATCATATACCTGCCCTACATCTTTACCGGCGGGGCGGGGTAACTCATCCACCCCTGACAGGACAAGTTCTTCGATCTCCGCCTCTACTTCATCGGGTAACTTGTAGCCGCCCGGGCCGAAAAATTTTATACCGTTATCCTGAACCGGGTTGTGGGACGCGGAAATTACAATCCCGCAGGAAGCCTGGTACTTCTGGGTAAGATAGGCTACCGCCGGAGTGGGGATCACCCCCACGGTCAGAACATCGGCACCGGTGGAACAAATTCCCGCCATTAAGGCGGCTTCTAACATATCCCCGGAAATCCTGGTATCCTTACCCACCAGTATACGAGGCCGCTCCCCTGAACTGCGGCGGGCCAGTACATAGCTCCCAGCTCTTCCTAAAGCAAAAGCCTTTTCCGGAGTCAGTTCCACATTAGCAATGCCGCGAACTCCATCAGTACCAAACAAAACTCCCACTAGTTCAGCCTCCTTAATCAACCGCTGGTAATCAAATCTGGTCAATAACTAATTGACCCGAGGCAAATCACGGCCCCTGGTCACACTGCTGTCATTAATAACGGGTTTTTCCTCAGGCCAGCGATAGACAGCCATTATCTGCTCAGCCACCTTCAATCCGTCTACAGCTGCACTGACAATGCCTCCGGCATAACCGGCCCCTTCCCCGCAGGGATACAGATTTTTGATATTAACGGAACAAAGATCAGGGCCTCTTTCAATTCTAAGGGGAGCCGAGGTGCGGGTCTCGACTCCGGTAAGTATAGCCTGTTCATGGATAAACCCTTTCATGCGAAGATCCCAGTATCTTATGCCCCGCTCCATAACTGTACCCAAAGGATGCGGCAGAAGCTCCCAAAGATCGGCGGGAGTAACGCCCGGCTTGAAGGTAGCCATGGTATTATCCAGGTTTTCAGAATGCCTTTTCTGCAAAAAATCCGTCAGCCGCTGGGCGGGAGCCCGGAAATTACTGCCCCCCATTTGGTAAGCTTTCTCCTCCAGGGCTTCCTGAAACTCCATGCCTCCCAGGGGAGTATTGCCCCAGTCCCCCGGATATACTGTCACTACCAGGGCGCTGTTGGCCACTCCCGAATCCCGGGCAAAGTAGCTCATGCCGTTGGTCACCAACCGGCCCGGTTCAGACGCGGCTCCCACTACATAGCCTCCTGGGCACATGCAGAAGGTATACAGGGAACGGCCCAGAGCTTTGTCCTGGTAGGTAAGGTGGTAATCAGCCGGCCCCAACCGCGGGTGCCCGGCATAATCCCCGTATTGCACCTTATCCACCCAGTCCTGGGGATGCTCAACTCGCAGCCCTACTGCAAACGCCTTAGGTATTATACTTACTTCCCGCTCATGTAACAAGCGGTATACCCTGCGAGCGCTGTTGCCCACTGCCAGAACCAGCACCGAACAGGGGACCTCCACGCGGTTATTTATTACTATGCTTTGCAGCAACATTTTGTTAATACGCATGTCTGTCAGACAAGCCTGGAAGTAAAATTCCCCGCCCAAATCCAGGATTTCCTGGCGGATGCTTTTGACCACCCGGCGGATAATGTCGGTACCTACATGAGGTTTTTTCAGATACCGGATTTCCTCCGGCGCACCATGCTCGATGAAAGCTTCTAAAACAAAATCTACCCGTTCATCGCCGATACGGGTAGTAAGCTTTCCATCGGAGAAAGTTCCGGCTCCGCCCTCCCCAAACTGGGCATTGGCCATGGGGTCTAGTTTCCCCTTTTGCCAAAAAGCTTCCACCGCTGCTATGCGCTTATCCATGTCGGCTCCCTGTTCGAGAATCACCGGCTGATAGCCCTGCCTGGCCAGCAGAAGGCCGCAAAAGAGCCCGGCAGGTCCGGACCCCACAATAATCGGAGCCACAGGGAGTATTTGCCCCCCTCTCCTCAGGGTTGGTTTTACTTCCTCTTTTACCAGGGCAATATCGTTACTGCCGAAAACATCAGCAGCCAACTGCACATCATCAGCCAGCTCAACATCCAGGGTGTAAGTAAGGAATACCTCCTTGCGGCGGGCATCCACAGCCTGTTTTCTTTTACTCACAGCCAAAACGTCTTTTTCCTTCACCCCGATGCGCCGGGCTGCTTCCTTTATGAGCTGGTTTTCGTCATGTTCGAGAGGCAGCCGCAGCCCTCGAACTCTTATCTTCATACGGACTCCTCCTGCGATTAATCCTCATCCTGAGGAGTTGGCTCTATTATTTCCACGAATACTTTAACCTCTTCAGGATAGCCACGCAATCCTTTCGGCAAGGTTATGGGCACCATTTCGGTAAAGGACTCCCGGTGATCCTGAAGATTGATAGGATCGGTTTGTATCTGGGTAATGGTCTGCAGCTGGACCGGGTTGCCCACTATAGTTATAGTCTCCGGCTCCAGGGTAACTGTCCCCAGCTGCAGGCCTTCGGCCAGCTGTCCAGTCAGATTAGGCTGCAGGGGGACGGTTTTGGTCTCCATTTTTTCCCGAATTACCGCTACCACCTGGACGTGGTCAGGTACCAGACGGATACCCTGAGTAACCTGGTTACCGTTGGCATCCCGGGCTATTAAGGGAGAATCAAAAGTAGCCATTCCGGTAGCCTGGGCCAGATTTATCTGGCAAACCACAGTACTAACCAGGCTGACCGCCTCATCATCGCCTTTTACCAGGCATTCGTCCGGTGATATCAAAACATCCAGCAGTTCATAGCCCGCGGGAGGATTCTGGACCACCTGATGAACAATATCCACTATGTGCTGCTTGGTTTTGCGCACGACCACATCTATTCTATCTGGTTCCACCCTGGTAAACAGGGAACCGCTTACCGGTTCAACATGCACAGGTACATTATGGGTGCCTTCTCCCAGACCGGACATATCCACATAGGCCTTAACATTACCTGGTTCCTGAAATACCCCCCACAGGCGCAGCGAAACCTTGTCAGGCCCCTCAACAGTCAGCCCCTCAGCCAGGTGTATATAGTCCAGGTCCACTTCCAGCACACTCTGCCGGGTAGAAAGCTGCCCCTGGTTCATAACATAGAGCCAAAGGAGTATGGCTAGGACCACGGATATTATCTTAAGGCCGGTGTTCCTGGGTTTCACTGGCGGGGTTGCCATCTCCGGTCCACCTCCTTAATAGATACCCGCTGCTGGATTCCCTGCTTTTGAATATCATTTCCCGGTTCAGCCATTCCTTTAAGGCAGCGGCATCCAGGTACCGGTTCAGTTTGCCGTTGGCAGCCGTGGAAATAGCTCCGGTTTCTTCCGACACGATAACCGCAATTGCATCGGAAACTTCGCTGATACCGATACCCGCCCGGTGACGGGTTCCCAATTCCTTGTCCAACAGTGGATTATCACTTAAGGGAAGGAAAACAGCAGCTCGATCGATGCGCCCCTGGCTGATCAGGACTGCTCCATCATGCAGGGGAGTGTTGGGTACAAAGATATTAATCAGCAGCCGTGATGATACCTGGGCATCCAGCTTAACACCGCTGTCCAGGTATTCCTCTATATCATTGTGCCGGGTCAAAACTAATAAAGCTCCCACCCGGTTGCGGGACAGAACTGCTGCTGCATCACATATTTCCCGAATTACTGTCTCCATGTCATCTGCCGCTGGACCATGCCGCCCGGAAGAGGCAAAAAAGCGGCCCTGTCCCAGCTGTTCCAATAAGCGGCGCAATTCCGGCTGGAAGACAATGGGCAAAGTGATGGCAAAGACAATCCAGGTTTTTTCCAACAGCCAGGTAACCATCTCCAGCCTTAATATACTGGAAATCGCTGAAAAAATCAGGAGAATTACCAGTCCTTTAAGAAGCTGTTCCGCCCGGGAGCCCTTGATAACGGCTAGCAAGCGGTAAAACACGTAGGCGATAATAGCAATATCTATGATGTTGCGCAGAATGTCCCAGGGGCTGGCAAATATACCGGACAGAAAACTGAAATCCACATTGATTCTCCCTTTATGAATAATTCTGTGATTTTTATGCTGATTAGGCCTGATGGTTACCTACCGGGCAGCTGGGGGTAATGAAATACCGCCAGTATGCCTTCCTGTACCCTAATAACTGCCGTTGGGCCGCTCATAACATTGGAAACGGCAAAAGGATTACGGCTTTCTAAAACTGCATCCTGCAAGGGGTATTCAAAGCCAATTTCCGTAACTCCCTTGGCGATGTCAGTCAAAGCCAGAACCGATACTACATCCCCGGCGGTTCCCTTTAATGTTAAACAACTGTTAACCATGTACACCTGGTAATCAGGATGATAATGAATAATCTGGTGCCCCTTTAAAGCCATATCCAGACAGCTGTACAGGTTGGACAGGGTATGATCCAGACGCCCCCCCAAACTGCCCAGCAAGATAATGTTACCAGCACCTTTTTCCTCAGCCGCGCTTAAAGCCAGCTGGGTATCGGTAAAATCCTTATGTCTAGGATACTTCATAACCGGCACTTTAAGCCGGGTATAGTGCTCCAGTACATGGGGATGAATAGAGTCCAAGTCCCCTATGATGCAATCAGGCACAATATTCATCTGATATGCATAGTTGGCCCCGCCGTCGGCACAAATAATCATCTCGCTGCTATCAACAACAGATCGATAACGGGATATAGCAGCATATTCACCATTGGTCATAATGGTACATTGCATAACAGAACCCTCTTTGTGAATGATTCCCGATAGTTCATATTATATCAAAATGGTTATACAATCATAGTCCACCTGACAGGGCCCTGTTAATTCACGATTCTATACGTCAATAAGTAGCCAATCTTTCACCAGAAGGTTGAAAACCGGTCACTTTAATAAATTGACAAAGGAAAGGGGGTTTTTTATAATTCAATTATTGACTTGAGACAAAGGAGGGAATCTGCATGGCTTACGTAATCAACGACGAATGCATCTCTTGCGGAGTATGTGCCGACGAATGTCCTGTGGAAGCGATCAGCGAAGGCGAAGATAAATACGTCATTGACCCAGATCTCTGCACCGACTGCGGTTCCTGTGCCGACGTATGTCCGGTAGAAGCCGCTCAGCCGGAAGAGTAAAACCGCTCAAAGCCTGTAGTTTAAGCCGTTTATTTTATTAAGGGCTTATAAATAAATAAAAAAACCCGTATTTTTACGGGTTTTTTTGTTAGTTGGCATTATGGCTCGGATTGGCAATAACCACTTGATTCCGGCCCTTTTTCTTAGCTGTATACAAGGCATCATCCGCTGCCGATATCAATTGATCAGGATTACCGCTAGGAAAATCCTCCAGGCAGGCTACTCCCAGACTGGCAGTTACATGAATCCCTGTCCCGTGCTCGGGGAGTTCCGTATAACACTGTCTGATATCCCGGCACAGCCGGTCAGCTATCTTCTGAATACTCTGCTTCCCTGCACCCGGGAAACCCAGAATAAACTCTTCGCCGCCATAGCGGCCGGCAAAATCGTAGCGACGGCAAGACTTCTGCAAACAGCGGGCTAAATTCTGCAAAACCCGGTCACCCACAAGATGACCATAAGTGTCATTAACGCTCTTAAAATAATCAATATCGATAATAATGATACCTAAATTGGTACCCTCCCGTTGGGCACGATTTATCTCAATTTCCAGCCTTTCCATAAAAGCCCGGCGGTTCAATAGTCCGGTTAAATAGTCAATCCGGGCCAGGGCCAAAATACGTTCTTCCAGATCGATAATACGCTCGCCGATTTTTAAGCGATATTTTAATTCATCAGGGTTAAAGGGCTTGACAACATAGTCATCAGCCCCCGCTTCCAGGCCTTGGACAATATCTTCAGGCCGGTTGCGGGAAGTAAGCAGAATGATGTAGGTATAGCGGGGTTTGGCTTGCTGGCGCACCATGGCACAGATATCAATGCCGTCCAAACCCGGCATCATCCAGTCCAGGATAACTAGATTGGGCGGGTCTTCCTCTTGCAGGATCTCCCAGGCTTCATTTCCGTTCCTGGCCACAATCACCTGGTATCCCCAGTCAATCAGCACATCGTTCAGAACACGCCGGGACAAGGCATCATCGTCTGCAATTAACACCCGCACATTTCCACCTCTTCCCCCAATATAAGCCCATTGCTCAGGAAAACAGTGCTACAACCTGCCGCTAAAATTGTATATTGTATACCCAACCAGAGATATTATGCCGCTAATTATTAACAGCACCTGGCACATGACTATAAAATGCAAACAACATGATATTTATCCAGATCCGGCGGGCAACTATTTTAACCCGGGAAAACTAAGTTGTCGCAAAGCTTCATATAGAATAATGGCTACGGAGTTGCTCAAGTTCAGAGAACGACCGATATCCAGCATGGGAATCCTGACCAGTTTGTCGGGATGAGATTGCAGCAGTGATCCTGGTAATCCCCGGCTTTCTGCTCCGAAAATCAGTATATCATCCAACTCATATTTTATCTGGTGATAACCGCGCTCTGTGCGGGTAGTTGCCAGCCATTTTCTCTGCCTGGGAAAGGCCTGCCATAAATGATCCAGGCTGTCCCAGAGATGCACCTCTACCTTGTCCCAGTAATCAAGGCCGGCTCTTTTCAAATAGCGATCCTCTAAGGAAAACCCCAGGGGCTTGATAAGATGCAGTACACTTCGGGTCAAAGCACAGGTACGGGCGATATTTCCAGTATTCTGCGGTATTTCAGGTTCAACCAGCACAATATGCACCCTGTTCGTCTCCCTCAACTGGTATACCGGTTAAATTATAATATATTCTTCGCTCTTTTAAACCCAGCCCGAATGTATTTTCTGTATTTTTTTGTATTTTTCATAACCTCCCGCTATCCGGAAACACTAAAGAAAAACAGAGGAGGGATAAATTTGCCGAAAAGAAAAAACCGGTGTCTGCTCCTGGCAGCACTTCTGGTGTATGTTGTTGCTATGCTGATAGGCTGCCAGCCCGCAGCTCAAAAACCCGACCCCCGGAAAATGTCTCCGGAGGTGGCCAAATACGATGAAGAACCCACCATCACTCTCTATCGCAAGGCTACCAAAACAAAAGATGAAATAAAACTGGAAGAGTATCTTAAAGGTGTGGTGGCAGCGGAAATTGGTCCCAAATTTCCCATGGAAGCTTTGAAAGCCCAGGCTATAATCGCCCGCACCGGAACCTTATGCTTAATTGAATATAAAAATGGAACCCGGGACAAGCACGGTACGGACGCCAGTGACGATCATACCGAATTCCAGGCGTACAATGAGGACTTAATTACCGATAAGATTGCCAAAGCGGTGGAGGAAACCCGGGGGCAGGTATTAACCATAGACGGCAAGTTTGTTTACGCCATGTTTCACTCGGTTTCCAACGGCAAGACTGCTTCCATGGCCGAAGGTTTTCCCAAACTGGCTGATAAAGCTCCGTATATAGTGCCGGTAGAAACCGAGGGTATTAAATTAGCCCCCGCTAAATATAAAAACTGGACGGTAAAGGTACCGGTCTCGGAAGTAAAAGCCATCATGGGAAGCAAAGCGGGTGACTTAAGTGATATACGGGTCAGCAAACGGGGACCCTCCGGACGAGCGACGGTGATTACCGCTGGGCAGACCTCCATACCGGCAGTGGACTTGCGCCAGGAAATCGGCTTTGACCGGCTTTATTCCACGGCCATCAGTGACATCTCAGTACAGGGCAATTACGTGGTATTCAAAGGCAGCGGCTGGGGACACGGTGTAGGCATGGAGCAATGGGGCGCCATGGCCATGGCCAAAGAAGGCAAAAAAGCCGAGGAGATACTGGAACACTACTTCCCCAAGACCCAGGTAACCCAGCTGTATAAATAGCTATGTGTCATTAAATAGTACCTAGTAGAATGGCTCTTCATCTGCATGCAGGAGTATTAGCCGGCTCGCTCCGGGACTTCCTCGCCCGGCTAACACTCCTGCTTAAGCCGTAAAGCGATGTCTCAACTGGTGGCAGGTTGTGAGCAAGGTTTTCTGATAGTATTTAGCATGGAGTAAATGACAGGCAGAACCGTCCCCTCTCGCATTTAATACTCCTTGAGCAGAAGTTATGACTTTATCTTCTTGTCTTCCTTTTATGCATGTGATGAATAGGGTTAACTTAGGTTATCAGCAAACATGCCGCTGTTGGTCTTGAAAAGAGAGGTGACCCGCTATCACCAATGTAAGAGAAAAACTTGCCCAGTCACTTACTGGCACATCTGTTGAGATCATACCTTATCTACCCTATTTACTGCAGGACTTGTGGGAACTTGGTGCAATACCCAATGATATAATCCACCTAATTGAACAAAACATTGAAGTAACACCCAATACCAAAATTCTTGATCTAGCTTGCGGGAAAGGTGCGGTTAGCATTAATTTGGCTCGTGCCTTTGGATGTAAGGTAAAAGGGATCGATCTTATACCTGAATTCATTGACTATGCTGTCACTAAAGCTTTGGCATACGGCCTCCAAGACAGGTGTGAATTTATAGTTGGAGATATTAACGAATCCGTGCTTAATGAGAACGGTTATGACATTGTGATCCTGGCTTCCGTAGGCGATGTGCTGGGAAATGTATTGGAAACATTGTTAAAACTGAAAAAGACGGTTCGATCGAGAGGGTATATATTAATAGATGACGCCTACAGCAAAGATGATTCTAATAAGGTATATCATACCCGGGAGTTGTGGTTGAAAGCCTTCTCTGATGCTGGAGTAAGGCTGGTTGCAGAAAAAAAAGCTGAAGCCAGAGTATTGAAAGACATTAACAAATATAATCAAGATCGCATAACCCAGCGAGCTCATGAGTTAATGAAATCTTATCCTGATCTGGTTGACTTATTTGCAGGATATATTGAGAGTCAACAGGCTGAGTGCAATGAACTGGAAGGAGGCAACATCATCTCTGTTACCTGGCTTTTGCAGAAAGATTATTGAATTAATTATAAGATTTGCCTGAATATTGTGGGGGGATGTGTAGGCGGCACCCTCTACGCGGCTTTTTGGTTAACTGATGCAGTATAAATGCCGATAAGGATCAGCAGACCGCCGATAATCTGGTACCAGAGGAGGTATTCGTGGAATATGAAATAGGCCAGGATACTGGCTCCTACCGATTCTCCCAGGACAGAGACCGCTACTACCGGGGCCTGTACATATTTAAGTGCCCAGGCCAGTACTGCATGGCCGCAGATGCCCGGTCCCAGAGCCAGGAGGAAAAACAAGAGCCAGTCCATGGCGGGATAGCCGGTGAGAGCCCAGCCCCCGGCCACCGTTCCCAGCAAAAGAACTGCCGAAGCCGCTCCAGATACAATAAAGGTATAGGTAAAGGTTCCTACCCGGGGGCGTATCTTGCGCCCAATTAAAAAATAGATAGCTATAAACAACCCGCTGGCCAGAGCCAGCATATCACCTAGGAACTTACCCGACTGCAAATCCCCGCCGGCAATAAGAACCGAGCCGGTCAAGGCTACCAGAATACCGGCTATAACAGCCCGGTTGAGCTTTTCTTTCAAGAAAATGACCGAAAAGATGAGTACAAATATAACCTGCAAATTTGTGAAAAGCACCGAACTGGAAACAGTGGTGTAGCTCAGAGAGGTAATCCAGAAGGCAAAGTGCAGGGCCAGAAAGAAACCAGCCCCGAGAATATAGCCCCAATCCAGTCTTTCTACTGCCGCCAGATTTCGGCGCAGGTTTTTTCCTTCGATCAAACCGGCCAATCCCGTGGTAAAGGTCAGCCGGTACAAAGCGATCACCATGGCTGGAGCCGTACAGAACCGTATCATAATAGAGGCGGTGGACATGCACAACACCGCCAGAAATATAGCTGTGAACAAAGGAAACGCTCTCATGCTTCCACGCCTAGATAGGATTGTATAACTCTTTCATCCTGTTTTACTTCTTCGGGACGCCCGTCAGCAATCTTGCGTCCATAATCCAGTACGGCTATCCGTTCGCAAATATTCATGACCAGATTCATATCATGCTCCACCAGCAGTATGGTCAGCTTCATCTGCTCCTGCAGGTGATATATCAATTCCATCAGTTCCGCCTTTTCCCCGGCATTCATGCCTGCCGCCGGCTCATCCAGCAAGAGCAAGGTGGGCTTCAGGGCTAAGGCCCGGGCTATTTCCAGGCGCCGCTGTTCCCCGTAGGCCAAGTTAACTGCATATTCCATTTTTTTCTCCAGGAGTCCCACCTTGTCCAGCAGTTCTTCTGCTTCCTGGGTAACCTGTTTCTCCTCCCGGCGGCAGCGGGGCAGGCGTAACATGCACTCCCAAAAGCCGCTGCGGGTTACCCCATAACTGCCCATGCGCACGTTATCCAGAACGGAGAGTTTTTGAAACAGCCGTATATTTTGAAAAGTACGGGCTATTCCCATGCTGGCTACCTGATATGCTCTTGCATTGCTAATATCATGCCCGCGGAAAAATATTCTTCCCTCAGTAGGCTCATATATACCGGTGATGAGGTTGAACAAAGTAGTCTTACCGGCCCCGTTGGGACCTATTATTCCATATATCTGCTGCTCCTCTACCTCCAGATCAACGCCGTCCAGCGCCCTTAAGCCTCCGAATTCCTGGCTGATGCCTTTAAGAGTTAATATTGGCATGCGCTTGCACCTCTTTTCTGAACCAGCGTTTGCGGATGTCGTAAACCCTTACATCTCCCAACAAGCCGTTGGGCCGGAAAATCATCAGGATCACCAGCAAGGCTCCGTAGAACAGCAGCCGGTACTCAGCTACAATCCGCAGGAACTCCGGAGCCAGGGTCAGCACAGTGGCTCCTATGATGGTTCCGGGTATGCTGCCCATGCCCCCCAGAACCACCATGTTCAGCAGTTCGATGGACTTCATAAAGCCAAAGTCCTGGGGACGGATAAAGAACATGTAATGGGCATACAGCCCTCCGCCCAGGCCGCCTAAAAATGAACCTACAGTAAAGGCCATTACCTTCAGGCGAGTGGTATCAACCCCGCAGGCCTCGGCGGCTATCTCATTCTCCCGGATGGCATACCAGGCTCGTCCCACCCGGGAGTTCAGCAATCTTGCGTTTAAGAATATAATTACCACTACCAGGATAAATACCATCAGGAAATTGGTGTGCTGGGGAATTCCCGCCAGACCCACTGCTTTGCCGCCCGGCTCAAAATTCAGGAAAAATACGCGGATAATTTCAGCAAAACCTATGGTAACCATGGCCAGGTAGTCCCCTTCCAGGCGCAGGGTAGGTATGCCTATCAGGAAACCGAAAAATGCCGCCACCATAGCTCCTGCCAGCAGGGACAGCCAGAAAGGACAGGCAAACTGCATGGAAAGTATGGCGGAAGTATAAGCTCCCAGGCTCATGAAACCAGCATGGCCCATAGACAGCTGTCCGGTAACTCCGGTTATGATGTTCAGGCCCAGAGCCAGAATTATATTTATTCCGATCAGTATTAAAAGGCGCAGATAGTATGGGTCGATGTATTGGGTCAATAATTCATCCATTAGCAGTCTCCACCTACACTTTTTTAGCTACTTTCTGGCCCAGCAGTCCCTGGGGGCGTATCAGCAGAACCAGAATAAGTATACCGAAAGCAATCGCATCTTTATAGGAGGAAGTCAGGTAGGCTACTCCCATGATCTCCAGCACTCCCAAAGTCAAGCCGCCTATCATGGCTCCCGGAATGGAGCCAATACCTCCCAAAACCGCAGCAGCGAAAGCCTTGAGACTGGCCATCATGCCCATATAAGGCCACACCGCATTATAATAAATACCAACCATTATGCCGCCGGCGGCAGCCAGGGCTGAACCTATAGCGAAAGTAAAGGAAATAACCCGGTTAACATTTATGCCCATCAGGTAGGAGGCATCCAGGTCCTGGGAGGAAGCCCGCATAGCTTTTCCGATGCGGGTCTTGTGGATCATAATCTGCAGGCCGATCATCAGCAAGGCCGACAACCCCAGTATAAGAATCTGCAGCAGGGAAACTTCCGCAAAACCCAGATCAAAGGTCCGGTTGTTAATAACATTGGGGTAACTCCTGGTATTGATGCCAGCAATAAGGGCTAAAAGAGTTTGCAGGAAAATGGAAACTCCGATGGCACTGATCAAAGCCGACAAGCGGGATGATTTGCCCCGCAGGGGACGATAGGCCACTCTTTCAATCATCATCCCCACCAACATGCAAAAAACCATGGCTCCGGCCATAGCTACTATAATATTGGTGCCCAGGACTGACACCATAAACAAGCCGACAAAAGCGCCGATCATATAAATTTCGCCATGGGCGAAGTTAATGAGCTGTATAATGCCGTATACCATAGTATAACCGAGGGCAATCAGGGCATAAGTGCTGCCCAGAGTTAGTCCGTTGAGTAGTTGTTCCAGGAACATGAACTTCCTCCCCTGTTGCGATGTCAGCTATACACAGTTTAGCACAGATTAGCTCCACCTGTTGCTAAACTCTGCATAGCCTGACAATGGCCCATCCCCGAAAGGACGGGCCATTGTTATTATACAGAAAACTATTCAACATTTACCGGAATTTTGGTTACCAGAGATGGGAATACTCCGTCTTTAACGGTAACAAGATATACCGGGCTCTTGATGGGTTCACGATTCTCGCGAATGGTGGTGTTGCCGGACACTCCAGGATAATCCTTCAGATTGGCAATATAATCCTTGTATACCTTGGGATCCGTGCTGTTAGTATTCTTCATAGCTTCGGCCAGAATCATAACCGCATCATAGTACTGAGCGGAGAACATATCCGGCTCTTCATTGTACAGCTTGCGGTAGTTCTCTACGAACTTGACAGTCTGCTCGCTGGGCTGATCAGCAGCAAATCCGCAGTATAAGATGACTTTCTGTTCTACCGCATCGCCGCCCAGTTTAACCAGGTCCTGGCCGTATAAGCCATCCCCGCCTACCATGGGGAGATCCAGGCCCTGTTTCTGCACTTCTTTCATTATCAAGGCAGCCTCGGTATAGTATCCGGTGAATACCAGTACGTCCACATCTACACCCTTGATCTTGGTGATCTGGGCACTGAAATCGGTTTCCTTGTCATTAATGGATTCCTGGATAACAATGGTACCGCCCTGGGCTTTTATCTCCCGTTCAAAAATAGGAGTAAGGGCTGTACTGTAACCATTATTCAGTGAGGTTATAATAGCAAATTTGGTCCAGCCGTTTTCTTTGATCATCCAGTCAACCACTACGGGCACGGCAACCTCATCCAACATGGTATTGCGGAAAATAAAATCACCAATTTCCACTACTCCGGCACCGGTTGCTCCGGGGGAGAACAATACCACCTGATTGCTCTGGGCAATCTCTGCCGCTACCTTGGTCAGACCTGTACAAGGGTCACCTACTAAAGCTGCTACTTTGTCCCGGGTAATATATTTTTGGGTTATGTTGCCGATTTCTGCACTATCTCCCTTGTTGTCCTCATAAATGCCTACCAACTTTTTGCCCAAAACGCCTCCCTGCTCATTGATCTCCTGAATAGCCATCTCCATTCCTTTCTTGGCAGGGATGCCGTAGTTAGCTACATCACCTGTCAGCGCCCCCAAAAAGCCCAGCTTAATAACATCCTCGTCCTTCTGACTGCTAGAGCCGCCGCAGCCTGCTACCATGGTGATTATCAGCACCAGGCTCAGCACTGCCGCCCATATTGCTCTTCCTCTTCCCTTCAATACTCTGTCCCTCCCTGAGTTCCATAATAGGTTATGCGGATGACCTGTGCATAACCATACATATAAAGTATAACAGGATATTTTCATTCTGCCGATTAAAAATCCTGCCCCTGCATAAAAAAACTGTCAATTCATCCTGAGTAAATGACAAGAATGCAAGGGAGAAGGGTTCTTTCAGTCATTTTGCAAAACCCGGGCAGCCTGCCATGACTGAAAAATGACAGAAAAAAACTGTTCCCGCCTGAATTACTGGTCTTCCAGGAAATAGAACATGCGAAAGGTGATATCGGGGCCTTCTCCGCAGGTCATAGCCAGCAGACGAGCTGAATGCTCTTCCATAGTGCGGATTACCGGAAATGGGTTATCGGTTTCGATACAAATAATAGGTGCCACACCAGCACTCCTTTTGGCGGTTTACAGAGGGACACAATAGAAGACATTTTCACAGAAAATACTCCAGAGGTATGTCCCGGTAATCATCTGCCGCAAAGAAAGCCTTCACTCCGGGAAGATCCTGGCAAGCATCCGCCAGTTCAATAAAAAAGCGATCAAAGCTGGTATAGCCGCTGGCCGCCGGAGCAGGCAGGTAGCCCTGCTGCCGGGCATAGATCTGGGTTGCGGCGGCTCCGCTCCAGGCGATGAAATAAATCAGCTGTTCCGTATCCGGAGTCAGTTCTGTACATATATAGAACCGGCAGATAAGGGAGCGCAGCGGGTAAATGCTGCAGATACCTTCCTGTAAAAATATACAGGGATTGGCCTTTAGCTTTAATAATCCCAGGGCTAATTTATCAGGCTCAAACCAGTCCTGTACAAACTGCGGTTCGCTGATATGCAGATTGGCCGCCATTTTCCTAAAGGAAATCAAATCCGGTATTACATAAGCCGTATTGCAGCAATTGTTGGGGCATCCTTTACAGGCGGCATGATGGCCTTGGCCATATGCTTTGAAAATAGTCTCATCATCGCACAGAGGCTGCCAGCACTCCAGCAGGTCAGCCAGGCTGGCAGTCCGGTCCCAGACTTTCAGCCCCAATTTTACTATGCCATTCTCGGAAGTCTGGTATACCTCTAATTTACTCATTCCCAAATGACATCCTCTTTTATCACCCGGGCAGGATTGCCCGCTACCATGGTGCGCGGGGGCACATCTTTGGTCACTACCGCATTATTGGCTATGATAGAACCCTCTCCCACGGTAACCCCCTTGAGAATAACCGCCCGGCAGCCAATCCAGACATGGTCCTCCACCCGGATAGGGGCGATTTTGGTTTTAGGCTCTTCCCCGGCAAAACCCAGAGGATGAGAAGAAGTATCCATGAACAGGACATGCCAGCTGATGGCACAGTCTTTGCCTATACTGATTTCATCATTGGCCAAAACAAGAGTGTAATCTCCCAGATAGGAATTGTCCCCAATATATACCCGGGCATTATCAGCCAGTGAAAAGCGCACCTTTTTCTCCAGTTTTACATTGTTGCCGATGTGAACTTCCGCACCCTTCCCCAAGAAAAACATTCCCGGATTGCGGGCCCGCAGATTTTCTCCGCAGCTGGCCAAATGTCTCTTTACCATCCAGGTAGTAATGCGATCAGATAGTTCTTGCCACATTGGCTGCGTCCTCCTTTGTGTTCTGTTACCCTGATTATTCCCGTTTCCTGGTATTTTCTTTTATCTGGGTGCGGGCCAATTCGTCACATCGCTCATTCAGGGGATGACCAACGTGTCCTTTGACCTTTTTAATCTGCACCCGATTTTTTCCCATGACCTGCAATAATTCCATCCACAGGTCACGGTTGGCAACCGGTTCCTTGCGGCTGTTCTTCCAGCCGTTTTTCAGCCAGCTGTCAATCCACTTCTGCTCAAAAGCATTTACTACATAAGCACTGTCAGTATAAACAGTTATATCCCACCCGCTTACTTTTAATGCTTTCAAAGCCTCAATAATGGCTTTTAATTCCATACGCTGGTTGGTGGTCTGTTCCTCGAAGCCGGATATCTCCTTGCAGTGGGGTCCGGCCAGGAGTACTGCTCCCCAACCCCCTGGTCCGGGGTTGCCGGAACACGCTCCATCGGTGTAGATCACCACTTCTTTCATTCTTACAACTCCTCGGTACGCTCCAAGCGTATCAGCTGTTCACAGAAAATACCACACCTACAGGCTAAAACCCTTTAACAACGGTGAAAAAATTCCCCTTGATAAGGGGAATTTTCCTGGATTTATATAATTTTGACTTGTCAAACACTTTTACATACTGGACACTTTACGGTCCGTGCTTTCAGATTGTTCCACATATCCTTTAATATCGCCGTCCAAAATGGCTTGATTATCTCTTTGCCGTTCCTCATTAATAGCCCGAGCTCTGTTTTCCTTCTGGGTGTGGTCGGTAGTGTAAAAACCGGAGCCCTTAAAGACAATGCCCACATTCTTACTAATCAGACGCTGCACTTGACCGCCACAGGTTGGGCATTCGGTGAGACTATCTTCGGTTATCTTCTGCATTACTTCGAACTTCCCGCAGTTGGCGCATTTATACTCATAGATTGGCATCACAATCCCTCCTTTGCCCTAGTCCTAATCAATAAATTTAATCCTTTGCCCCAACTTTGTCAACGGGTTCCATTTTTAAGGATAGTACGCCAGGCTGAAATAGACCAGAATAGACATAATCCCGTTCCAGATCCCGTGAGCAGCAGTACTGGCCCAGATGCTGCCGCTTTTCTCATAAAGATAGCAGAGGACAGCCCCTCCTATGGCTAGGGGAATGGCTCTCCATACATCCAGGTGGGCCAGGCCGAACAATAACCCGGCGCCGATGGCTCCCCACAGGGGCCCCAGGGAATAGCGGGCCAGGGGGTAAATCATGCCCCGGTAGAACAGCTCTTCAGACAGGGGGGCCAAAAGGGCGGCTATTACCAACAGCAGCAGGAACTGGCTTGAATCCTGAACAGTTCGCAGCATCTGCTCATAGGGCTGGGGCGGCAGGTCTGGCTTAAGCACTTGCAGGGGCAGGCTCAACAGGAAAATGACGGCTACCAGGAGCAATCCTCCCAGGATACCGTATCTGATAAAACTCTTCCACGAAAGAGGGGCAAACCCTATTTCCCGCCAACTGGTCCTGCGCCCCACTCCAGCCAACAGCAGCACTAGACCTACAGTTACTGCAAACTGGAGCAAATAGGCTAAGGTGAACTGGGCCAGGAGAGTATCCGGCATTCCCAGCTGGAACAGGTAATCCATAACCGATTCGCCGTACAAGCCCCACAAGAGGCTGAGAACAATTATTCCCAGGTAAACAAAAATAACATCCAGCCAGGTCCAGGATGGCCTGCCTTTATCCATATTTATATAATCCCCCTGATATTGAGTGACATATGCCCCTCTATTGGGCCGGAAAAGCTAGCCCAGAGAATTGACGAATTGATGAGCGGTTCGCCCTGACCGGCCATGATGGGCTCTTTCCCACTCCAAGGCCTTTTTCCTCAATAGTTCAGGATCTATTTCGATGCCCCGCTCCCGGACCAGGTGTTCCACTATCTGCAGGTAAAGCTGCTGTCCCGGTGGGGGGAAAGTGATGGTCAGTCCAAATCTGTCTGCTAAAGAGAGTTTTTCCTGCATGGTATCCTGGGCATGTACCTCTTCCCCGAGACCAGAGCGATCGGCAAAGTATTCCTTTATAAGATGGCGGCGGTTGGAGGTGGCATAGATCAGTATCCGCTCCGACTGGCATTGCAGCCTGCCCTCCATTACCGCTTTTAATCCCTTGTAGCCGGTTTCATAATCTTCAAAAGACAAGTCATCAATATAAATAATTACCGGAACCCGGTATTCTCTTAAATATGCCACCAGACCGGGCAGATATTCCACCTGATCCCGGGCTACTTCCACCAGCCTCAATCCCTCTTCCCAGAATTCCCGCAGGAGGGACTTGACCATGGTGGATTTTCCGGTGCCCCGGCTTCCATACAGCAGAACATTGTTGGCCGGTTTTCCCTGTACAAACTGGCGGGTATTAGCCAGAATCTGTTCCTTCTGGGATTCATAGCCTAACAAGTCGCTCATCCTGGGCAAATCAGGTTGAGTTACTCCTTGCAGCCCGTCAGACCCCCAGGTTAAAGCCCTGTAGCGGGCCATCATGCCCCGGGAATGGCGGCGATAATGCTCAGCCAGGAAAGGAAGTTGCTCCCCCCAGTCCTGACAGGATTTCAAAACGGCCAGACTATGGTTGTCCCGGGAAGGGTGCTGGTCGCTGAATAGAAGCTCTATTTCCTGCCCGGCAAATCCGCAGGCTGCAGGAGACAGGTGATAGAGTTCCTGCAGAATTCTCAAGTCCCGGGCAGCCAACTGCCGCAATGCTGCCGGGCAGCTTTCCAGCCCATACAGCTCGCACTGGCGGCTGAAGGGATTGTCATCATAGGCAATCAGATCCAGCAGGTAGTGACGAAATGACACTCCGGCTTTAAGCAACAGGTGTACCGCCGTATGCCAGGCATCGGCAACTGCCAGGGAGCGAAGGCTGTCCGCATCGCTATGCTCCAGACAGCGCCGCAAGGCCAGGAGAACCGGATCTTGCAGCAGGGAACGATATACAGTCAGGCAGGATAGTTTATAGTTGAGATCAGCAGTCACCGAACCTCCTCCTTTGGCAGCAGGATTATCCCCAAATCAGGCAAAACAAGACTAAAAAGCAATGGGTAAAAAACAGTACTGCACTGATGCGTTCCATGCGCCAGTTAAACAATTCTTTTATCTTGAGTCTGCCGCGGAAAAATTGATAAAAGGCGGAGGATACCAGCCCCATGTGCACCACTTCCACACCCACTAAAAAGGCAGAAAAAATCAGCATAGCGGGATTGGAAATGACGGTAAATACCAGAGTAAAATATACCGCCTCCAGAACTATGGAGGCAGCAAGCATCAAGCGCATCTGACCGCGCAAAGCCGAGCCGCGGCTGACAGCCCAGGCGGCAAAGGCTTTGAGCAATTCCGTTTCAAATTCCTGGGGTGATCCCTTGATAATGCGGATGAAATAAACCGAATATATGGCCAGGATGCATACGGCTACAATGCCCAAGACCAGAGCCATCAAGTCACAACCTTTCCCAAGTTCCTAGCCCATAATAGCAGATTCTAAAGCAGACTGTCACCAATTGTCAAACCGGAGTACAGCTATTCCTACCGGAGTTCTGCCACCGTGAGGTCAGTGGGCTTTTCGGCTATGGACTGACGGGCTTGACGAATCTGGTCTATCATAAATTGCCGGTCTTCAGGGCGATGCACATAATCCAAATCATCAACCTGTATAACCAGGAGCTTGCCCAGCTTAAAATCTTCGTAATTCATCTCATAAAAATGGTTGAGCCGGTCCCAGTACTCCCGCTCAACTTCTATTTCATCGGGCCGCCCCCGCCGGTGTATGCGGCGAATGGCTTCATCGGTGCTCACCCGCAGGTAGACTAAAAGCTTGGGAGGCTTGACATGTTCCAGGAGAGCGCTGAGGAGATTGTTGTAAACATCGTATTCCTCCTTGCTCAGGTAGCCGTATTCCAGGTACATGCGGGCAAATATGCGGTCTGAGTATATGGACCGGTCCATAACCGCCTGGTCTATCTGCATAGCTTTGCGGTACTGCTTGAAGCGATTGGTGAGAAAATTGGTCTGCATAGGAAAAGCCCACTTGGGCCGATCATAAAAGAACTTATGCAGCAGGCGGTTCTCATCATCAAACATTTCATTAAAAGGGACCAGGTTAAATTCCTCACTGATTATTTTAACCAGACTGGTTTTGCCTACACCGGTAACCCCATCCACCACAATCTCTACTCCACTGGAATTATCCACAAGCCTGACTCCTTTCGCCACCAGCAATAGATTTGCAGGCCAACGGCCTGTCCAGCTTCCCTTTATCATTATAGTATTTTACCAGCAGAATAACACCCCCAAAAATCCTAACCAGCCTGCCGCCTAACCTTCTAGGTACCGTCCGATTCCAGCAGCTGGGGAGTGTTGCGCACGATGGTCTTCAGCCGCACCACTCCCCCCCACAGCTGAGCTATGTACTTCAAAGTCTGATGAGCATAGTCCAGCTGCAGTTCCCGGCCATCATATTCATGTTCCAGGTACAGGATGCGGTTGCGGGCTCCCACCTCTATAACCCTGATACTGGGAATGTTGTTGACACCGGTCATGGCTACCAGGGCGTTGCGAATGGTTTTCCATCCCCGCTCATCGGCAACCTCGGTAATAGTATATTCCCGGCCTCGTTTTCGATAAGCAAAGAGATGCAATTCCCGGCACAGCTCCTGATCCAGAAAACGAGCCAGGAAAGAAGCATCCCGGTCTTCCCTTCTTACCTGGAAAATGAAGGGAAGACCTTTCTCCTGCTCCAGTTTTTCAAAAATCCTGTACCCCAAATGGTAGGGATTCAATCCCCCCTCCAGGGGGCAGATAATCTGATTGTGCCTTTTTATAAATTCCAGGTACTGCCCCTGCTCCAGATTGAGCTGGGATATCAGGCGAAAATGCCAAAAGCTGGCCCATCCTTCATTCATTATTTTAGTTTCCACCTGGGGCAGGAAATAAAGGCTTTCTTCCCGGACTATGGTCAGCAAATCTTTTTCCCAGTCAGTGAGCTTGCTGTGTTCTATTAGGAACAGCAGCAGATCCTCCTGGGGCTGCAAAGGAATCTTCTTTAAGTCCAGGGGAGGAGGCTGCCGGGGAGTTTCCAGCAAAGGATGTTCCGGGGCAGGAGGATTAAGTTTTTCCATGAGGCGCTGCTCCAGCTGCTCCTGGTCCAGGTGCTTTTCTCCTATTACCCGGTAGACCTGAAAGCGCAGGGCATGGGCGGCATTGAGTATCCGTTCCACCCGCTCATAGCCGATGCTGGGATCGCTGATGTACTGTCTTACCCGGTCCGCATGCCCTTTGAACATCTCCAGGGCATATTCCGCCCTGGTTCCTTCCCGAAACAAGCGGTTGTTCTTGAAAAAGTCATTGTGCCCGTAAACATGGGCCATGGTGAGAATCTGCAGCAGCAAAGTATTGTCCTTCATCAAGTAGGCCAGGCAGGGATTGGAATTGATCACCATTTCATAAGGAAGTCCCACCAGGTTGTAGCGGTAAAAGGTTTTACGGCGCTCATAGGCTTTGCCGAAACTCCAGTGAGGGTAGCGGGCCGGCATACCCAAATAAGCTTCATGAGCCAGCATATCTTCATAGCTGACCAGCTCAAACTCCTGGGGATAGCAATCCAGGTCGTTCTCCGCAGCCAGTTCTTCCAGGCGGCGGCTGTAATCCTCCAGTTCCTGCAGGCGGTACTCTTTACCCACCAGATCACTCCCCCTCCTCGAGCATCATTAAACGCCGGAAAGCTGGCCATATATCATCTTTATTGTGGATGGTGACGGAGACAAAATTAGGGCCCATGAAGGCCTCCTCAAAGGCATCATTCATGGTCTGGTTGGGAGCCCAGGAGGAGACGATCTCACAGTAACCGAATAGATTACAGCACTGGCACAGTTCCCGGGCCTTTTCCACCGCCTGTTCAATATCTTCCGGCCAATTGTCGCCGTCGCTGCAGTGCACCGCATAGATATTCCACACCTGGGGATTGTAGCGCTCATTAATGATATCCAGGGCTTTCTGATAACCGCTGCTGATCATGGTACCCCCTGATTCACCCCGGTGGAAGAACTCCTCCTCACTGACTTCCCTGGCAGTGGTGGTGTGACTGATAAACACCAATTCCACCTGTAGGTAGCGATAGCGGACAAACTGGTAGAGCAGGAAAAAGAAAGTGCGGGCCAGGAATTTTTTGTTCTGGTACATGGAACCGGAACTGTCCATAATGCAGATGACTACGGCGTTGGACTGAAGCCGCCAATCCTCTTTTACCCGCTGGTAGCGCAGGTCTTCTTCCCGGAAGGGGAAACGTTCTATCTCCTCCTCCCGTCCCAGTTCCCGCAAGGCCCTTTGGGTAGACTGCTTGCGCTTTACCCTCTCGATCATGGAGCGTTTTTTGGACAGCCGGGGCGGTATGCCCTTGCGCTGTATCCCCCAGCGGCGGTGGCTCTGCTCGCTTTCGATCCAGGAAAACTTGCGGCGTTCCAGGTAAGGCAGGTCAATATCCTCAAATAAATACTCCGCTAATTGTTCCAGGGTTATTTCCGTATCATAAACGTCTTCCCCTTCAACATTGCCGGCTCCCCCTTCATAACCCATACCACCCGGATCAGGATGCTGGCCAACCCTCTGACCCCGCTTTTCATCTCCCTTGCCGGTAGCCACTCCCGGACGGTTTTCACCAAAAACAAACTGGTATTCTTTTAAGCCCCGCACCGGGATGCGGAAAATCTTGTCCTTGCTTTTGCCGATTATGCTTTCCTCGGCCACGATGCTGCTCAAGTTGCGTTTGATGGCATCCTTTATCAGTTCCCGGTGACGGCGGCGGTCCTCCGCACTGCGGTCCCGCCCTCCCCGGTCATAATCACGAAAAACAGCCATAGCCCTCTCCTTTATGTTGATTTAAAATCAAGGCTTCCGGTTGTGTCATTGCTGTGAAAATAACTGCGCTATGTCATCGTGAGGCACGAAGTGCCGTGGCGATCTCTTTTTCGCAATCTGCGTACCTCGTTTGAGATTGCTTCGCTGCGCTCGCAATTGTCACCAGTAGAACAGGCCACGATAAACGAAAACTTAAGCCTGTCATCGCGAGGAGCGAAGCGACGTGGCGATCTGTTAACTCACACCGTTAGTTGCCATAGAGATTGCCACGCGCTACGCGCTCGCAATGACACAATTGGGAGCTATTTTCACAGCAATGACACAAAAGGTGACTTTTCATTCATCGTGGTTTGCTCTACCGGTGACAATTGCGAGCGCAAAGGGCACGGCAATCTTCTATGCCTACCTCCGCTAATTACTGCTTTCGCAGGAGTATTAGCCGGCTCGCTCCGGTACTCCTCGCCTGCAACACATCGGCAAACTTTAAGTGCGAAGGGGACCGCTCGTAATTCGGCATCCATGCCCTCAGTACTAGCTGCTCGAAACGTCCTGTTTCTCGCTCCCCTTCGCAGCCCTCAGTTGCGCCGTGAGTTGCCACGGCTCGTCGTAAGTCGCTCGCCCGGCTAATACTCCTGCTTAAGCCATCCAGCGATATTTTCATTCATTGCAGTCTGCATTGCTTTCAGTCCTTCCAAAGGTTGTTGGCGGCATATTTCAAAACCACATTGCAGCAGTGATCGCAGTAGCCGTTGCGTTTCATTTCTTCCACCATGGCGTCGTACTTCTTTTTCTGTTCTTCATCCCGGACCCGGGCCTGGGTCACCACCCGTGACAGCTCCCTCACTGACGCGGTCAGTTTTTTCTCAATGGCTTCCTTGAGAGGTTCGTAGCAGGTGTAGTCAATCTTCTGCCCGCTGCGCAGCAGGGAAAACATGTAAGCAGTTACATCGCTGCGAAAACCTCTGGCAGCTGCCCCGGTAAGGCCTATCTGTGACTCGATGGACTCCAGGAATTTTTCATCCGGTTCCAGTTCTTCACCGGTATTGGTATCTTTAAGTTTTACCTTGTTAACAAAAGCTTCCGCGTGGTCCAAATAGTTATTGAACAGTATCTCCGCCTGTTCCCGGTAGCCGTGAATGAAAGCCTGGGTTACTTCTTTTTCCAGTATGCGGTGGTACTCTTTTTTGATATTGTCCTGCAGGTAGCCCAGCAGTTTTTGGCGCTCCTCCTCCCCCATATCGGTCGCCTTTACTGCTTTGATGAGGGATTCCATAACGGTAATGGGATTAATGCAGTCGTGATCGGATTCAGCCAGGGCATTGTCTATGGCTTTCATTATGAAACGGGTGGATATCCCGGAGAACCCTTCCCGGCCCCCTTCTTCCCTTAACTCATGAATGTCCACTTTTTGGGAAGCATCTTTGTACATGACCTCTTCACCGTTGTAAATGCGCATCTTGGTGATCAGGTCCACCTTGTTGGAAGGGGTCAGGCGGCTGAGAATAGCAAACATGGAAGCGATTTCGATGGTGTGGGGAGCTATGTGAGCCGTAAAATTGCTCTTTTTCAGGATTTTTTCATAGATACGGACTTCCTGGCTCAGTTCCAGGCAATAGGGCACTTCTATTTTTACAATGCGGTCCAGTATAGCTTCATTAGTATGATCGGCCTTGAACTTGTTCCATTCCGCCTCATTGGAATGGGCCAAAATAATCCCGTCAAAGTAAATCATAGGCCCTTTGCCCGGTGAAGGGATGGCTTTTTCCTGGGTGGCGGTGATAATGGTATGCAAGTATTCGGTGTCGTTCTTAAAGATTTCTATAAACTCCACGATCCCCCGGTTTCCGGTATTGAAGGCACCGTTTAAGGACAGTACCCGGGGATCATCTTCCGGGTAGAGGTCCATTTTGGATATATCAACGGACCCTATAAGGACGGAAGTATCCTGGTTGTTGGGGTCCACCGGCGGCACTACCGCTATCCCCTTGCGGGAACGAATAGAAAAGTCGCTGGTGGTAACCGGGAAACGTTCATATTCACCGTTATACTCGTGGAGCAAACGGTAACGGCAAACCGGACATAAATCTCCTTCTATCTTTACCCCCAGCAGTTCTTCAAATTTAGGCCGCAGGTGTTTGGGTATCAGGTGCAAAGGTTCCTCCCGCATGGGACAGCCTTGAAGAACATAGATGGGAGGACTGTTTTCCAGCGCTCTCTTTAAGCTTTCCACTAAGGATGATTTTCCCGAACCCACCGGCCCCACTAGGTACAGCACCTGACGGGATTCCTCCCCGCGCATGGCGGCAGCATAGAAATAACGGGCTATCTCCATAATAGTCTGGTCGATGCCAAAGAATTCCTCTTCAAAAAAACTGTAGATTTTAATTATTGTGTTTCCATATAGTCTCCGCAAACGGGGGTGTTCTTCGGTCTTAATGGTCTTAACCCCGGCAGCAGTAATCAGCCGGTACATACGTTCATGAGCCAGCATGGTTACCTGGGGATCATCTTTCACGATCTGCAGGTAATCCAAAAAGGTCTTGTTGAACTGCTGCTGACGCCGCTCCTGACGATCCTTTTGGATTAAAGAGTTAAAATCGTAGGACACAGGTTACAACCTCCTTCTGGCGCACCTCCAGGAGTCCAGATTATTTTCTGGTAGCCAAGGTAATATATTTATATGCGTACCTGCCGGTATTCTGAATTGAAACCTTAACCTGATAATCACCGGGCAGACGACAATTTTAAATTTTCTAAATATCAAGTTGACAAATATTTTGTTTTCGTAATATTGTTAAAGTAGTCAGTTGCTCACCATTAACCAGGAGGTAATTTTATGCTTTTCGAACCACTGCAGATAAAGAATGTTACCCTGCCCAACCGCATTGTCATGTCGGCTCTGGACCTGGCGTACTGTCCTGACGGTCAGGTTAATTCCCGCCTGATAAACTTTTATGAACAGCGGGCCCGCGGGGGAGCAGGTTTAATAATGATCGGCGGAACCGCCATAGTCCCCGAGGGAGTATATGGCGGATTTGTATCCATACATGACGACAGCTACATTGAGGGTCACCGGCAATTGGTCCAGCGAGTGAAACAACACGGTTCCCGCATCGGCATACAGCTGTTTCACGCCGGGGCCTATTCACTGGGATATAAAGATGGCCATGAAGTGGTGGCGCCTTCACCGGTTCCTTCCGGACTAACCGGTTACATCCCTCGTGAACTGACTGCCGGGGAGATCCAGCAGCTTATCAAAAGCTATGGCCTGGCAGCGGTCCGGGCTCAAAAAGCGGGATACGAAGTTATAGAAATCATCAGCAGTGCCGGATACCTGATCAACCAGTTTCTATCCCCTCTTACCAACCAGCGCCGGGATCAGTATGGCGGATCCCTGGAAAACCGCATGCGCTTCGGCCTGGAAGTAGTGGAGGAAATCCGCCGGCAGGTAGGCCCGGATATGGTGTTAAGCGTTCGCTTAAGCGGCAGCGATTTTGTCCCCGGCTCTAATACCTGGAGAGAAGCGGCTATTTTCGCCCGGGAACTGCAGCAGGTTTCCATTGATTTAATCAACATAACCGGCGGCTGGCACCAGTCCAATGTACCCCAGATTCAGGCGGAAGTGCCCCGGGGGAACTATGTCTACCTGGCCCAGAAGATCAGGGAACAGGTCAGCATACCGGTAGCCATAGGCAACCGCATCAACAACCCGTCTCTGGCCGAAGCCATTCTCCAGCGGGGCCAGGCAGATCTTATCTCTGTGGCCCGGGGTTTTTTAGCTGATGATCAGTGGGCCATTAAAGCCAAAAGGGGCCAGGCCAGGCAAATTCGCAAGTGCATTGCCTGTATGACCTGCCTGGACGGGGTATTCCGGGAAACAGAGGGCCTGCCGGGAGTAACTTGCGCGGTTAATGCCCAGGCAGGGTTCGAGGAGACTCGCCAGATCAAAACTCCCCGGCAGAAATACCGGGTACTGGTAATCGGGGCCGGTCCAGCAGGCTTGGAAGCCGCCCGGGTGGCTGCCCTGCAGGGGCACCAGGTAACATTATGGGAAAAACAGGACCATATAGGCGGGCAGTGGCACCTGGCCTCCATACCTCCCGGCAAAGAGGAGTTTTCCTCCCTGATCGGCTATTACCAGGAAGTCCTTCCCGCTCTGGGAGTGCAAATAAAAACCGGTAAAAATGCTAATATCCAAGCTGTGGCTGCTGAGAACCCCCAGGTAATCCTGGTGGCTACCGGTGCCCGGCCGACCGCGCCCTCACTGCCCACCGAAGCAGGAGCCCGGGTAATGCAGGCCTGGCAGGTACTGGCGGGTGAACCGCCAGCAGGTCAGCGAATCGCGGTAGTGGGCGGCGGGGCCACAGGCTGTGAGACCGCTCTCTACCTGACGGAGCAGGGCACTTTAAGCGCCGAATCTTTGCGCTTCATGGTGCGGCACCAGGTGGAAGAAATTGAGGTACTGCGGGAACTCCTCAACCGAGGGGTTTACAAAGTGAGCCTGATTGAGATGGGCAAAGGTTTAGCCCGGGATATGGCCCGGGGCATGCGCTGGACGGTTCTGAAGCACCTGCGCACCCTGGGGGTGGAAATTTTCGAGGAAACAAGAGTCAAAGCCCTGCGTGCCAATGGCATAGAAGCAGAAAAGGACGGTCAAACTGTGCTTATACCTGCAGATACCATTGTTTTGGCCACCGGTGTAAAACCCTGCAATGAGCTTTATCAGGAACTGAGCAAGAGTTTCGCCAATGTGCATTTGCTGGGAGATGCTGCCCGTCCCGGCAAGCTAATGGATGCCATCCATGGAGCTTTTGAGAAGTCTAACGATATCTTGAGCAAATAGATTAAAACGGGCAGGCAGGGTTGTCTGCCCCTACCTTGGGTAAAGAAATTCACCTAGCCTAGGTTAGGCTGGGTGAAACCATAAACAACAATTCCTAATCTTTTCAGACAAGATTTTATTCCAAGCCGGCAGTCTTTCAAACTTGTTGTACATATTAAACTGTTTCAGTTATTCCTGTCTGCTATCAACCCACATAGCACCTGGTCAAAGAACAAAGGCCTATCCTTCGTTATTGTAGAGCTTGTTTTGATGCCATCTATGATGTTGTTATTTATGACTTGGAATACACGTCCGTCATTTAATTACTTAGGTGATATTTACTGCTGCCACATTGACACATTTCGATTTGACAATCATAATTAATATATCGATATTTCTCGATATGAGGTGACCAAATGAGAGAGTATAGGGAATATGCTAAAGTATTCAAAGCGCTGGGAGACCCTAAAAGAGCCATGATTGTAGATATGCTCTCTTGCGGAGAACTATGTGCTTGCATGATTTTGGATAAATTCGAGATTTCTCAATCCACCTTGTCTCATCACATGAAGATTCTGTGTGAATGCGGGTTGGTTAAGAGCAGAGAACAAGGTAAATGGACGTATTACTCATTGGACCCGGATACTATCAGCAAAACAAGGCAGTTTTTGTGGGACATCACCTCTGATAAGGAAAATTGCATTTGCAGAGAAAATGAAGGCTGTTGTAAAGGATGTGGGGAAGATGAGTAATGAGAAGTCATGCTGCTGCTCAACCGATAATTGTTGCAGCATTCTGCCCATTGCGCTGTCTGATAATAATGTCACAATGTACGACAAGAATGATGAGTGGGTAACAGGCGAAATATATACTCCTAAAGGCAGAGTTCCCGTGGTTTCAACAAAACTAAGCTTTAAAGATAAGCTGGGTGCGTGGAAGGTGCGCTGGGGTATTGGCAGGAAGAATTATAGAATTAATCCTGGGCTTTATGCAGTAGGTAAGCCTGATCAAAATTCTCCCGTTTTAGTAAGCGCAAACTACAAACTGACCTTTGATACCCTTAGAAAAGAGTTATCGGGTCTAAACTGCTGGATTTTGATATTAGATACAAAGGGTATAAATGTTTGGTGCGCTGCAGGCAAAGGTACATTCGGAACTGAAGAACTGGTGAGCCGCATATACAGAACTGGGCTGTCCGGGATCGTGTCCCATAGAAAATTGGTGCTGCCGCAGTTGGGTGCACCCGGTGTGAGCGCCCATGAAGTAACCAAACAAACTGGATTTGCTGTAACTTATGGACCTGTGCGGGCTAAAGACATAAAGGCATTTTGGGATTCAGGTTTTCAAGCCACTGAAGAAATGCGTACCGTGAAGTTTACTATGTGGGATAGATTGGTTCTTACTCCAGTGGAGTTGGTGTCTGCCGCAAAGACTTCATTGATGGTTTTTGGAATACTGTTTCTCATAAACCTATTCGCTGCAAGACCTTTTGGACTTGCAGATTTCATAGCTTATGTGGGTGCTGTGATAACGGGAACTGTTATAACACCTTTGCTTCTCCCTGTAATTCCCGGCAGGGCTTTCGCCTGGAAAGGCTGGCTGTTGGGGTTGTTTTGGACCTTGGCATTTATCTGTCAAAGCGGGTGGTTTGCTTCCGGATACTTGCTTCCTTCCATAGGGTATTTGCTGGCATTACCGGCATTGTCGGCCTATTTGGCGATGAATTTTACAGGCTCATCAACCTATACATCCTTTTCTGGTGTTATCAAAGAAATGAAAATAGCTGTGCCCCTTATAGCTCTTTCATTTGCAGTAGGGGTTGTCTTGTTGCTCATAAATAGTATTGGGATATAAAGGAGGAGGCTATGAAACTTAGGTATTTGAAAAATGTAGCAACTCTTTATCTGGCGGTTGAAAAATGTATTGGTTGCGGAAGATGTGCGGAAGTTTGCCCCCACAGAGTTTTCAGAGTAGAAGAAAAGAAAGCCAAGATTGAAGATAGAGACTCTTGTATGGAATGTGGTGCCTGCGCCCGAAATTGTCCGGTAAATGCCGTTACTGTTAAAGCTGGGGTAGGATGTGCGCAAGCAGTGATTGTGGGTTGGCTTACGGGTACTGAACCGACCTGTGATTGTTCAAGCGGCGAAGCATGTTGTTGAAATGAAGTATGACGGATGATGAGTAATGGAGAAAATGCAGGTCTTGGAACCTATACTATCCCCTTGCCTGAGCTAGTCATTATTCCGGTTACTTTTACGCTTAATCTCCCCACTCAATCTCTGGACTATCATACGAAAAAACTCAGTGTCACTTTAATAGCCAAATTGACACTGAGTTTATAAGGTTTGATAAAATTGTATCCAAAATGGACCCCGTTAGGTTTGCCCCGTACCTTTTTAGCTTATTTATTACAGAGCCTTGTTCAGGTCAGCCAATACCTGCTTGAGGTCGGCAGTCATGATGTAGTCGGACATTTGATTGATGCTGGCATTTTCATCGGTGTTGACCGATACTATAACCTTGGCATCGCGAATGCCCACGGTAAACTGCACTTGTCCGGAAATACCGAACAGCAACGCCAGCTGGGGCTTGCATTTCTTGCCGGACAGTCCCACAACCCGTTCTTCCGACAGCCACTTCTTGTCGGTTGCCACTGGTTTGGAGCAGGCTACTTCGCCGCCCAGCTTGCGGGCTAATTCTTCGGCCATAGGCAGATCGTCCTTGCTTTCCATGCCCTGTCCTACCACTACCAGAATTTCCGCTGCTTCTATATCTACAGTGTCCCCTTCTTTGCCGCGTACTTCCAGAACTTTCACAGCTGAGGGGGGTACATTCACCTGCAGGCTATTTACGCTTCCGCCGCTTCCGGCAGCAGCGGCCTCAAAAGTTTTCGGGCGGATAGCTATTACCTTGCGGGGAGCGGTAATAGTCTGGGTGGCCACCGTGGCGCCTCCCAGGGCATTACGCTGGCATTCGATCTGATCGCCGTTCACCTGCAGGGCAGTAACATCCGTTAAGCAGCCGGCATCGATTATCTGGGCCAGACGACCGGCATATTCCTTGCACCGCCGGTTGGAGGACAGCAGTACCGTATCGGCCTGCAGCTGTTCAACAGCCTGAGCCAAAACCGAGGCTGCCACGGCTGCATCGGCCAGATTGATATCGGGCTGTTCGATATTGTATACTTCTGCTCCCGCACTGGCCAGTTCCTGAGCCGCCTGGCTGTCATTGATAGTGACAGCTTTGACAGCCCCACTAATCTGGCGGGCAGCAGTAAGCAGTTCCAGAGCCATATTTGTCTTGTCGCTGTATATTAATACTGTTGCCATGCCGATCACCTCCCGATTACGCCTTCAGCTTCCAGAGCTTTAACCAGCTCGTCCACTGATTTCACGACTACTTTCTTGCGCTGGGAATCAGGAGCCAGGTTGCTGATGGTCTTCACCGGGCTCTGGTCAGGCAGCTCAACCTTCAGATCGTCCAGTTCCACTACTTCCTTAGGTTTCTTACCGGCTTTCAGTATCTGGGTAACCGACGGTATGCGGGCTTCGTTAATGTCGGACAATACAGTTATAACCGCCGGCAGATTTACTTCCACCACTTCACTGCAGTCTTCCAGAGAGCGGGTAACTTTGACCGTGTTCCCGTTTACTTCGATGCTGCTGGCAAAAGCCACCTGGGGAAGGCCTAACAGTTCGGCCACCCGTGGACCTACCTGTCCCGAATAATTGTCGGCACTTCCTTCCCCGAAAAGGATCAAATCTACATCTTCAATATTTTTAATAGCAGCCGCCAGGACTTTAGCTACCAGGCTGCTCTCGGCATCTTTGAGCTGATCATCTATTACCAGATAGGCTTCATCTGCTCCGGCCGCCAAAGCTTCCTTAATGGTATCTTCAATATTCTCGTCTCCAGCCGAAAGAGCAATTACCTTGCCGCCCTGGGCTTCCTTAATCTGCACCCCTGCTTCCAGGGCATTCTTGTCAATGTTGCCCAGGGTTAAGGGCACATCGTCAAAGATGGGCTGGCGGTTGCGGATTCTGATCTGCTGCAGATCGGGAACCTGTTTTAAGGCTACCACAATGTTCACCCTGCAAAACCTCCTTCAAACATTGGTTGGTATAGTGAATGTTTAGCCAAAGCGAAACTGGACTCCGGCGCCCCCGTTGGGATAATTCCATTCCAGGACCTCGGTGCCGCAAGCCAGGCGGCAGGTCCCGCACTCCAGGCAGCCGTCGATGGTGAATTCCACCTCCCCGGCATCATTCAAGCTGTATAAACCGGCCGGGCAAACCAAAACCGCCTTCTTCAGACGCGGGTCTTTTTCCATGCCGGCTTTTATCCGGATATGGGGTTCGCTGTCATGTTTGAAGACATCCAATCCCAGTTTGGCTTTCAGTCCCATAACTTCGCTCATAGTTTTCTCACCTTCCTAAAATCACCCAACATATCCCACAACTGGCGGAAGGTTAGGTGCTTTCTGATAGTCGGATAAATCCGCTCTTTGGGACCTGCACCAACGGCATACAGTTCGCTCATTATGGCGGTAGCCAGTTCCGGGTATACGGTGAAAAAGCGGGGATTATCCAAAGCCGCAGGGACATCCTTGAAATTCTGGAAATCTTTCATAATAAAGCTGTCGTTCAGCAGCTTTTCATATACCGACAGCTGGCTGGCTCCATACTGACCGGCTTCCCGGGCTTTTAAAACTGCCTGGGCGGCATAATATCCGGAAGCCATGGCATATTCCATACCGCGTACCGTTACGCCGATATTCATGGAGAAGCCGGCGGCATCACCAGCTACCAGGATCCCGTTGCCGTACAGTTTGGTTAACGACTTCAGGCCCCCTTCCGGGATAACATGGGCACTGTATTCCACCGTTTGCCCGCCCCGAATCAGGCTGGCCACTTCCGGACGCAGCTTGAAATCGTCCAGCAGAGTCGGTGCTTGTACCTCAGGTTGGCCCTCCATCAGATCTTTTATACCTACTACTATTCCCAAACTAAGGCTTTCTTTATTGGTGTACAGGAAACCGCCGCCGAACTTGCCCCGGGTTACCTCGCCCATAAACAGCCGGGCAGCTCCTTCATCACCTTCCAAGCCAAAACGATCTTCAATAACGGCTGGATCCAGTTCAATAACCTCTTTGAAGCCTACCGCAAAATCGTGAGGTTTGCCTGGCTTGCGCAGCCCAGCCTTTTCCGCTGTCAGGGAAAGAACACCATCGCAGGCAATTATCACGTCAGCCCGTAACTCATCTCCGCCGGCGCGGACTCCAACTACTGAGCCGTTTTCCATGATGACGTCGTCCACCCGGCTCTTGGCGACCAGCATAGCCCCTTTGCGTTCGGCCTGTTTGGCCAGCCAGCGGTCAAACTTGGCCCGGAGAATACTGTAGCTCTGGTAAGGTTCCTGGCGGAGTTCCTCACCGCTGTAGCGAACCGTAATGGATTTACCCTTGGCCATCAAGGATACTTCCTCATGGGCAATAAAACGTTCCAGAGGCGCCTTTTTCCACAAATCCGGGAACAAATCCCGGATCGGGTTCAGGTAAATCCGACCGCCGGTTACGTTTTTAGCTCCAGCATAGTCTCCCCGCTCCAAAACCAATACTTCCAGACCTTCCTGGGCCAGAGTATAGGCTGCGGCCAGACCAGCCAAGCCAGCTCCTACTACAATTACATCGAATTTTTCCACCCATTCAGCACCTCGCTTTTAAGAAGAAAGGGAACCAAGCGGTTCCCTGTAATTCCTGGAGGGTTATTCCGCAAGGGTTACCCCGGCTACGATCATTTTCTGCATGTCCGCTACGCCCTCAATTTGCGGTCCAATTATGGCGTCTCTGTATATGCGGGAAACCTTATAATCATTCATCAGACCATAGGAGCCATGAATGTCTATCGACAGTCTGGCTACCTCTACCATAGTGTCACATACAAAGGTTTTGGTCAAGGCTGCTTCCTTGGCAAACTGGCGCGGATCTTTAACATTGTTGGCCAGCATTCCCAAACGGTAGGTAAGCCAGCGGGCGGCTTCATATTTAATTGCCATGTCGGCTATCTTCAACTGTATAGACTGGAACTTGGTAATGGGCTTATCCCGGTGCATTTTTTCCTTGGCATAGCGCAGGCCTTCTTCATAAGCAGCCAGAATACCTCCCAGAGCGGTAGAGCTGACCCCTACTTTACCAAAGGATATGCCCAGCTGCAGGATGGGATAACCCATTCCCGGTCCGGCCAGCACGTTCTCTGCCGGTACCTTGACATCCTTTAAGTAAACATCCAGCAACTGTCCGCCGTGCATGCCCATTTTGTCCCAGGGCTCAGAAATGGAATAGCCCTCACACCACTTATCCACCAGAAATGCAGTGGGCTTATTGGTCTCGTTATCCACGGCAAATATTACAATTACCCCGGGCCAGTTAGCATTGGAGATAAAGCGTTTGGTCCCGTTGAGGATATAATAATCACCGTCTTTTACCGCTGTAGTGGCTAACTGCTTGGGATCAGACCCGGTAGCCGGTTCGGTAAAGGCAAAGGAAGCAATCTGTTCTCCTTTGCAGCAGGGGGTCATAAATTTCTTCTTCTGCTCCTCGGTACCGAAAGCAGAAATAGCACTGAGGGCCAGGCAGTGGGCAGATATGGTCATGGCTACCCCGCCGGAAGCTCTGGCTAACTGCTCCATGGCCAGTACATATCCGTCGTATCCGCCGCCGGCTCCGCCGTATTCCTCAGGATAAGGAATACCGAAAAGCTCCAGTTCGGCCAATCCTTTAAGAATGTCTTCAGGGATCTTGTTTTCCCGTTCAATCTGTTCAGCAACCGGTTCAATATACTTCTCAGCAAATTCCCGTGCCATCTGTTGAATCATGAGCTGCTCTTTGCTCAAATTAAAATCCATAAGTGTCCCTCCTGTTTTTTGCTTATAAATCATTTTAACATTGAATATTATGTAATGGGAATATTCTTTGCTTGTTTTAATTTTCCTGCTTTTGAGAAGTAATTTTTTTATTTGAAATTTCCCGCAATTTCGCCTTTTCTCCGGGGGGTTCCTGAGAAAAAATAAAGGAAGCAAAGATAACTATCTTCGCTTCCTGGCAGGTCTATTATCTCTAGACCCGAGCCGGTTGGCGGCTGCGCAGGGCTTTAATGGCTCTTTCCAGACCATCCACGGTCAGCTCTTCCATGGGGAAGATCTCACCAATCCTACGAATAGTCCAGGCCCCGTCAGTCCAATCCCAGTAATCCTTGGGGATAGGATTCAGCCACACTGAATACTCGAAATGGGTGCGCAGTCTTTTCAGCCAATCTATGCCGGGTTTATCGTTGTACAGCCCCCACTCAATTACCCCACCGATCCGGGTCAGTTCCGAAGGGGCCATGCTGGCATCCCCCACGATAATCACCCGGTAATCAGGGCTGTATGTCCGGAGAACATATTCTGTATCGGTGTAATTATCCAGGGTACAATGAGGATCATGGAACAGCCAATCATAGATGCAATTGTGGAAATAGAAAACCTTCAAATCCTTAAAGTGATTGGAACGATTCACAGCGGTAAACAGCTGGTTGCATAACCGGGTATAAGTAACCATGGACCCTCCCGAGTCCATAAGCAGGAGTACTTTTATGGAATTTTCCCGGGGACGTTCCCATACCAGTTCCAAGCGACCGGCATTGTCGCAGGTTTTCTGCACGGTACCCTCCAGGTCCAGTTCGGTGGGTTCACCTTCCAAACGGCTGGTAAACTGGCGCAGCTTGCGCAAAGCTACCTGAAATTGCCTTACTCCCAGAGTCTCATCGGTGCGGAACTCCTGGAAGCGGCGCATTCCCGCTACTTTGACCGCCGATAAATTGCGGGATTCCCCGCCGATACGTATTCCTCCCGGGTGATATCCGGAATGCCCAAAGGGGGAGGTACCCCCGGTTCCAATCCAGTAGTTGCCTCCATGATGCTCTTCATTCTGTTCTTTCAGTCTTTCTTCCAGCATGCGCCTTAGTTCATCCAAATCCAGCTGGCGATGGTTGCGGCGCATTTCTTCGGTAATTTCCAGGGGGGGCAGCTCTTTTTCCAGCCACTCCCAGATCTTTTCCGGCAGCCCTTCCGGGGTCTCCACATCCTTGAAAAAGGCGGCAAAGGCCAGATCAAAACGGTCGTAATGAGCTTCCGTCTTTACCAGGATAGCCCGGGCCAGGTAATAGAACCCGGTCAGGCTTGAACCTGCCATGCCGGCTTCCAAAGCCTCCAGCAAGGTTTGCCATTCGTTCATGGTTACTGGTACGCCAAAGTTTTTAAGGGTATAGAAGAAGTTAGTAAACATAGGTATCATTCCTGTTATTTTTATTTAATAACGATAACGGTTCAAGGAGCTGTAGGAGGGCTGAACAGGCCGACTGGCCTGAGTCTTTCCATGCAGGTGGTTTAACAGGGTATCCAGATCTTCGTTCTTCTTCAGCAGCACTCCTAAAAAGGGCAATTCCTGTTTAATGCGATTGGGGCTGATTCCTCCCACCACCAGTGCCTGCAGCCAATCAATCAGCTCACTGGTACTGGGCTTTTTCTGAATGTTAGGCACGTTGCGCAGGGCGTAAAAAGTCTCCAGAGCTTGCTGCAGCAGGCGCTTTTCAATATTGGGATGGTGCACCCGGACAATCCGCTCCATGCCTTCCGGATCAGGAAAGGCTATATAATGGAAAATACAGCGGCGCAGGAAAGCGTCCGGCAGTTCTTTTTCCGCATTGCTGGTGATAATAACGATGGGCCGGTGCTTGGCAACGATGGTCTCCCGGGTCTCGGGAATATAGAAGCTCATTTGATCCAATTCCCAGAGAAGATCATTGGGGAACTCCAGGTCAGCCTTGTCAATCTCATCGATTAGCAAAACTACCTGCTCATCGGAGGTGAAGGCCTCTCCCAGCTTGCCCAGCTTTATATACTGCTTGATATCGGACACGTCATGATCGCCGAACTGACTGTCGTACAGCCTCTGGACCGTATCATAGACATAGAGTCCTTCCTGAGCTTTGGTAGTTGATTTAATATTCCAGATAATGAGGCGCTTGCCCAGAGAATCAGCTATACTTTTGGCCAGCATAGTCTTGCCGGTACCTGGCTCTCCCTTGATCAGCAGAGGTTTCTGCAGGGCGATAGCTATATTAACACTGTTCATCAATTCATCGGAAGCTATGTAATCCTTTGATCCCTGGTACTTCATAGAACTCTTGGCCATTGTCCCCGTTCCTCCAAACATTTGTAAGATGTATGTTCTCTCAAATATTAGCACGCTTACTTGAATAAATCAACGCAGCCATTTCTTGAAACGTCGGACAATTCAGTATTTTTAACCGATCCTGGCACTGTGCTTGCCGGCCAAATAACCCGTGGAAAAAGCCGCCTGCAGGTTAAACCCTCCTGTATACCCGTCCACATCCAGCACTTCGCCGGCAAAAAACAGGTTCCGGTGCAAGCAGGATTCCATAGTCCGCGGATTGACTTCTCTGACATCAATCCCCCCAGCAGTGACGATGGCTTCCTCTACCGGCCGGGTGGCGGTTATGGTTACCGGCAGGGCTTTAAGCAGTTCCGTCAGACGGCGCCGCTCCTCTTTCCTGATTTGACCGCTTTGCTGGTGGGGATCAATGCCGCTTAAACTTACAATGACCGGGATAAGCCTGCGGGGCAGCAGGTCATCCAGGGAGTTGGCAAAATGCCGCCGGGCATAGCGGTCTAAATCCCGCTGCAGCCGGGCTTCCAGCTGCTCCCGGGTCAAAGCCGGCTTCAAATCTATGGTTACTTTAACGGTCTGGCCGGTTTTGTAAAGATACTGGCCTATATCCCGGCTCATGCTCAGTATTATCGGCCCGGACAGACCGAAATGGGTAAACAGCATCTCGCCGAATTCACTGTTAATCCGTTTACCGTCCGCCTGGTAAGCGGTGGCCTGCACATTTTTCAAGGTGAGGCCTTTAAGGGATGGTATCCAGTCTTCCCGGGCCACCAGCGGTACCAGACCGGGCCTGGGTTCCACCACATGGTGCCCCAGACTGCGGGCCCATTTATATCCATCCCCGGTGGAACCTGTTCCCGGATAAGAAAGCCCGCCAGTAGCTACAATCACTCTGGGTGCGTCATACTGCCGGGATCCGCAGGTAATCCTGAACCCTTCTCCCTCGGGTATAATGGAATCTACCCGGGCTTTGGTAATCACTTCAACTTTCAGCTTGCGCAGTTCCTGCTGCAGTATCTCTACTACATCATGGGCGTGATCTGAAACCGGGAAAACCCGCTGGCCCCTTTCCACTTTCAGATGCAGTCCCCGGGATTGGAAAAAATCCATCAGGTCCCGGTTGGAAAAAGTATGCAGTGAACTGTACAGGAACCGACCGTTACCCGCATAACCCCGGGTAATAAACTGATCCAGTTCCAAAGCGGAGGTAAGGTTACACCGGCCTTTGCCGGTAATACTCAGTTTACGTCCCAGACGGTCCATTTTTTCCAGCAGGGTTACCGGTGCACCGTGATAAGCAGCGGAACAGGCGGCCATCATACCAGCTGGACCGCCTCCGATTACATATACTTTCATGGCAGCCATTCCCTTCCCGCTTAGCATTGTGTCCCTTTTTTTGTTATAATCGTTAAATAGTATGCCTTAAAGGCTTCAGGAGGTAATCATTTTGGATCGAACTGTTCCCGCGGGAGTACCCAAAATACTTTATGTTCTTATTATAGTTATTCTGGCAGCTATGTACTATTATGCGGCCATGGATGTGTCCGAGCCGGAAAAAGTGGTGGAGGATTTTTATTCCGCTTATTTTAACCGGGATTATGAAACCATGGCGGAGAATCTGAGCGTATTCTGGTCGGTGCAGTTTTTGCCCCAGTATACTTCCCAGTCTCCGGCAGAACTGCTGAACAACCGGGACCAAATTGTCAAGGAAATAAGCCAGGTAATTGCCGAACAGGAAGAGGAAAATATTCTGGAGGATAATTATTCTATCGAAGTAAATCCGGAATACACCCGGAAAGGCACCAACAGCGCTGTGGTGGTATATTCCGTTAAACAGGACGGCAATAAGCTGGGCATGGAATTGGCGTTGCTGATAAATGAAGCTGGGCAATTCCGGATTTTCAGCGTGAATCCTGTTGATACAGAATTGCTGAGCAGAATTACCGAGGATGATATACAAGAACTGGAAGAAAGCTTCACCGAGTTGTTAGGGACTGAATAACAAGGGGAAAAAACAAAGGGTCGGTTCTGCCCGCCTTGATCCCTTAACAGGATGCCGGGCAGGGAAACCGGCCCTCAATTCTTAGGCATACTTATTGAAATTGCTGGGCTAACTCTTTTAGTTTCCGGGCTGCCTGTTCTATTTCCATTACTGCCTGGAACACATCTTCTACGGCATCCCGCTGCTGGCTGGCCAGAGCGGAAATCTCCTGAGTGGCAGCGGCTGATTCTTCCGTGGAAGCGGAAATGCTTTCTACTTCTCGGACAGCCTCATCAGTAGAAGCCAGGATTTCCTCCAATACCGCCGAAATCTCCTGTATGGCTGCATCAATCTTGGCAGCACCCTGATCTATCTGTTCAAACATGCGCTGGGTTTCCTGTACCGCTTCATCCTGCTGGCGGGCTATATGATCGGACTTTTCGATCTGCTTCACGGTAACCAGCATGCCCTGCTGGATTTCCTCAATCAGCTTGGAAATATTCTGGGCCGCCTGGCCTGACTCTTCGGCCAGTTTTCTTACTTCTTCAGCTACTACCGCAAAACCGCGGCCGGCTTCTCCGGCACGGGCAGCTTCAATAGCGGCATTTAATGCCAGCAAGTTGGTTTGGTCAGCTATACCGGTTATTATTTCTACAATGTTAACTATCTGGTTGGATTTTTGATTCAGCTCATAGACCGCCTGGCTTACCATCTCCTGGGCCTTATTGCTTTCCTGCATGAAAGCGGTCTGCTTTTCCAGAGCCTTTATGCCGTGGCCTACGATGCTGTTGAACTGATTGGATTGCTCACTGACCTGCTGCACACTCTTGCCGCAGCTTTCTATAGCGGTGGCCATTTCTCTGACTACTTCCGTGGTCTTGTTGGCATGGAGTGCCTCTTCCGTAGCTGCGTTGGCCATTTCCTCGACGCTGGAACTGACCTGGTTGGCAGCTTGTCCGGTCTTTTCAATCAAGCTGCGAACGCTCAAGGCCTTTTCATTCAACAATGCAGCTTCCGAGTTAATCTCCCGGGCAACAGCTTGCAGGCTGTTATTAAGTGCCCGGACTTCCTGTTCTTTCTCAATGGATATCATTAACAGTTTTCGCGCTACCCTGGTAGTTATAGCACCGCAAATTCCTACAAAGATGAATAATAAATACCTGACTCCAAGGGTTGCACCTACATTGCCCTCGGGGATAATGGTCGGATTTATAATAAAAGCTACCGTCATTAAAACAATTACCAGTACAACCGAAAACGCGCTCACATACAGATCAAAGTACAGCACTCCCAAGGCCAGCACCAGATAAAAGGTAGCAAACAATTCCTTGCTGCCGCTCATAATTACCACAAACAAGAATGTAGTAAGTCCTACCATCAGCATGGTCAAATACTTGGAGAACGCATGGGTTGGATACCTGAACACAATCAGGTAAGTGACAGCTATGATTAATGCTGCCAAACCGGCTTCCATCCCTATGCTGGCCAAAGTTAAATGACTGGAACCCGTACCGGTGAAGTAGATCCCCAGTGTGGACAGGTTTGCCAGTACCTCAATTAAAATACTCCCTATAAACACCCGCCGGTGGCTATCCACCATATTTTTCGCCAACAGGTCGTCACCACTATGCAAAGCTACACACCAACCTTCCCTTCCCGCTGAGTAATACCTATATATGGATATCAATTCTATAGAATTCGATCAAATCCTTTTGGACTACGACAAAATATAATAAATAGGCACAGCGTCTAACACGCTGTGCCATATTTTGCTGTACAAGCGTAATTTTCTATATCCTAACTTATTTCATATTTCGCTACTTTTCTATTTCCAGCTGGCCGGGTTTTACCTGGGTTACTTTATGGCCTTCCCCTATATGCATGCCGGACCCAATTAAGCACCCGCCGGCTACTACGGTTCCTCCCTCCAGTACGGAGTGACTGCCTACCTGGCAGTTATCTCCCAGGACACAACCATGCAGCTGGGCTTTTTCGCTGACCTGTACCCGTTCCCACAATATACATTCTTCTAATACAGCCCCGCGGCTGATATGACATCCGGGACCAATTATTACATTTCCATACATCTGCACATCTTCATCGATTACCGCCCCTGCACCAATCAAAATGTTAGCTTGGGCGGTGCGTTTTACAGTACCGGCCACCGGAACTCTTACTTTTCCCTGCAGGATGTCGTTATGAGCCTGGCGATAGGTATCCAGACTGCCTACATCGCACCAGTAGTCATCTATAGCAGCGGCAAAAAAAGGTGCCTTGATTTTTACCAGATGGGGAAAAACCTGTTTGCCGAAGTCATAGAACTGTTCAGGGGGAATATAATCGAATATCTCGGGTTCAAATATGTATATACCCGTATTAGCTAGATTGCTTAAAGCCTCTTCCGGGCGGGGCTTCTCCTGAAAGCTGCTGATACGGCCATTGCTGTCAGTGACTACTATGCCGTACCGCTCCACCTCGTCAACTGTTTTGACTGCAATAGTTGCCAGGGCACCCTGGCGCCGGTGTTCCTGCATAAGGCTGGTCAGATCAATGTCCGTTAATGCATCCCCGCTTATTACAACAAAAGTATCATCCAGGAACCACTGGCATTTTTTCACTCCCCCGGCGGTTCCCATTAACTCTTCTTCCCGGGAATAGAGCAAGGTCATGCCAGGCCGGGGAGAATTCCCGAAATAATTCTCAATGCAGTCCGCGTGGTAATGAAGATTAGCAATAACTTGTGAAAAACCATGTTCATCCAACAGCTGAATAATATTCTCCATAAGAGGCCGGTTGGCCATGGGCACCATGGGTTTGGGGACTCCTATAGTCAGGGGCATCAGCCGGGAGCCGACCCCCGCCGCCATAATCATTGCTTTCAATCAAATATTCCTCCCATTATTGCAAGTATATTCCTTTTTAATACTATACCATTATCCAGCTGGTTGGTCAGCCCTCAACCCACGATGCGTCCTTTCATTTTCTCATCCAGGTAATACCCCATTCCGCGCCGGGTCTTGATAATCCGGGGATTCTGGAGATCATCTCCCAATTTAATGCGCAGGTTGCGGATATGATATTTAGGTTCCACCCACACGGCGCCGGTATAATCCTGGCTGATAATTTCCGACAGGGTGCGATGGGAAACGATTACCCCCGGTTGACGGGCCAGGCAAGCCAGCAGGCGGGTTTCCGCCGGGGTTAACCAGGCTTGTCCCTGGGAAGTGTACACCACCGCCTGTTTTAAATCTACCTGGGGCAATTCCCTGCCTGCAACAGGTACTGCCTTCTCTTCTGTCATCTCCGGGTAGGAACGGGCCGTTTCCAGCAGGGCCAGGTTATCCCAGGTACCGGGTACTCTTTTTTCCCGGCAGCGCTCTAAAAACCACTGGCCTACCGGATCGCTGCGTATCTCACTGACCAGTTCCTGCATGTATTCCGGGCAGGCAGCAGGTGAACCTCCCAGTTCCAGTACCGGCAGCAGCAGATCCAATAAATCTCCCCGGTCAGCCATTAACCTACCCCCAGGTATTCCAGCCGGCAGCAGAAAGCTTCCCGCCCGCCTTCCAAGGTAGACATAATCTCCCTGCGCACCTCTTCCTGGTCCAGCCTCCCCTGCACCTGCAGCCTTCCCTGGCCGTGGGACAGGGTCATGGCGATAACCCAGTCTGCCTGTCCGGCTACCACAATATTGGGGTTATGAGTCACCAGAATAACCTGGCGGCTTTGCTTTATATCCACCAGGCGCGGGATTACCAGCTCATAGATACAGCCGTTGTCCAAATGATCTTCAAATTGATCCCCCATAAGTACCGGACGCCGGGCCAGCAATATAATGGGCAGCAGGAGTGAACACTGGGTGCCCCGGGAAAGACGGTAGCTGTTCACCGCTTCCACTCCCGACTTGCCCCGGTAATAGAGCTGCACCTGATCGCCGATAGATATCTCGGTCATACGGCCGCTCTCCGCCCGGTTGGCCAGAGCCCAAATAATCTGCCGGGCATCACTGGTGCCGCATTCCAGGGTGCGGCTGAGCAGTTCCGCGTCTGCCTGATTGACAATGCTCATCAGAGCCGGGGGATCAATGCGGCGGACCATACAGTCGATAAGTCTTCTGCTGGCAACACCCTGCAGCAGTTGATGCAGGAATTGCCGGTACTCCTCCACACAGCTCCGTTTATGAAAACGGATGAAAGGATTTCCTGCCAAAACCCCATTCAGCCTGGCCACGGCAGCTTTACGAGAACGGGATACGGCATCTTCCAGGCGCTGGGCTTCAACCAGCAGTACCTGTTTATGCTCCATTAGCTGCTGGGCTTTGGTGCGCAGCTTTTCGTACTCCTCTTCGCAGCCGGTCAGCTCAGCCAGTTCCCGCATCAGGCTCTGGCGGCGCCGGGCCAGTTCCTGGCACCCGGTAAACCCCTGTTCTCTTAACTCCTGAATAATCTGCTGTTCCTGAACTTCATGCTGCTGGGCCAAGGCCGCGGAAATCTCCTGGATTGCTGCCAGCCCGGCTTCCAAAACTTTAACCAGTTCCTGGGCCAGTTGCCGGCTGGATTCCAGGGTCTGGCCAACCTGGGTTAGCAGACTCTCTACTAGCTCAGGGTTCAGCCATTCGCCCTCCTCCAGGCGGCAGGCGGGATGATGGAAGGCCAGCCAGTAACGCAGCCCTTTCAAACGGGAACTCAGCAGCTTTTCCCAGAACTCAGCCAGGGATGCTTCCTGTACCAGAGCATGTTTGCGTTTTTCCGGCTCATTCAACTGCAGGCTGGTCAATTCTTTTACCAGCAACTCCTTCCGGGCTACTTTTTCTTTTAGTTCAGCCGCCTTTTCCGCTATGGTTTCATATTCATGCTGCAATTGAACCCGTTTGGCGGTATTGGCCTCCAGTTCCCGCAGCAGCGGTCCTATTTCTTCATTGGTGCGGTCTAACAGATCCATTAACACGGTCCCGCCTTGATCCAGCAGTTGCTCCAGCTGACCCTGATAGTAGGCTTCCAGGTGAAATTTCAGGTCACTGCCTTCCTGCAGCAGTTCCCCTTTATGGTCATATAACCGCGGGTAACGGCCAATCCGGCGCTGGATCTTGCGGATGTTGTCAAACTCCGTGACAAATTCCACTTCTACCTGGCCGTCTTCCAACAGGCCGGTTACATTGTGCAAAAATTCCCGGGGCTGCTGGGACCAGTCCCCCAGGGCAAAGCGTATCAAATTCAAAATACTGCTTTTTCCCGTACCCCGGGGGCCAATGATGCAGTTCAGTCCTTTTTGAAAATTTACCTCCAGTCCATCCAGAAATCCCCCCTGGACAGCCAGACGACGTATTTCCTTAACCCACATCATATGTCCCTCCCTGTAGTCGAGGTGTTTTCATTATAGAACATATGTTCGGTAGAGGCAAGAGGCAAAACCCATTATATTACAGCACACAAAAAAACCGCCTGATTCTGAAACAGCAGAACCAGACGGTCTCAGGGGAGTGATCATTTCTGACAAAGAGACGAAGCATACGCCATGCGCAGGTAATCAAGGTGAGTTTTCAGTTCAGAAATTATCAGGCTCACTTCACTGCAGCGGTCATCCTGGGGTATCGCCCCTTTCATCTCACTTAATGTAATAATAATCTGCTCCACACTGCCGCATATCCGGGAGACGTCGTTCTCCAACATGTGATAGGCCAGCTCCGATAGTTCTTCATAAATTTGTTTCAAGCTTCTCTGTTCTTCGGGCCAAATTCCTTCCAGACAATTAACCTGGGCAAGTATGGCGCGATAACAGTTATTACCCAGGCTTGTACTATCCATGGTAATCCTTTCCTCCATACCCCTTAATTATTTTTGCAAGCTTTTCCATGAAAACCAAACATTATCATTCTAAAGGACCCCTTGACACAGGTCAACACTTTTTTACGCATTCATAAATTTATTTATAACCAGATCCAGCTGCTGCAATTTTTTTAGTAACAGCAGAACTGCCTGGGTAATTACCTCCTCCTCATTTTGGCCGGGCTGGGCCTGCAAAGCACTGCTCAGCTTCTGCCCCAAACAGATAGTCTGGGCAGCGGTGGCGGAAGTACAAAACAAATCCAGGGTGCGTCCATCTTTCAGCACCAGCTGGGTATGGCCATCCTTGTGTCCTATGGTATCCACAAAGTTTACATCTGCATAGCCGCAGCAGCGATCGTTGGCACAAATAGGTTTGCGCATCTTGAAAGGAATAAAGACCCGATCGGGGGGCAAATAAAAGGGCAAAACCGTCTGGCGGTCAATTATTCTCGCCACCTGCTCCCCTTGAGCCGGCAAATCGATAGCATAAAGCCTGGCCAAAGCCTTTTTTACAGAACGGATAGAGCGGCGATCCACAATAACACCTTCCCGGGTCCACAGTTCGGTACTGTCTCCCTCAGGTCCATAGGCAGGCCGCAGCAGGATAATGTCATCTTTAACCTGTTCCAGTTGCACAATAAAACACCTCCTGTCCCCATGGTGGTATCAGGAGGTGGAAATTCAGTGGGTTGAAAGTAGAAATTTAGTTGTATTCCGGTTGATTTTGCCGGCGCTTCAGCAGCAGATAGTTTATGGAATCCACCAGAGCCTGCCAGGAAGCTTCAATAATATTCTCGGACACCCCTACCGTATTCCACTTGCCGGACTGGTCGGCAGATTCAATCAATACCCGGACTTTGGCAGCGGTACCCTCTTTGCCGTCCAGTACCCGGACTTTATAGTCGGAAAGGTGCATTTCCTGTATTTCCGGATAGACTTCCGTCAAAGCCTTGCGCAGGGCATTGTCCAGGGCATTGACCGGACCGTCGCCATCGGCAGCGGTATGAAAGGTCCGTCCACCGGCACAGAGTTTAATCATGGCTTCGGAGACAATGTCACCCTGTTCGCTCTTCTCCAGGATTACTTTCAGGTTCTTTAATTGAAAGAAATCGGTACACTGGCCAAAGGCTTTGCGCAGGAATAATTCCAGAGAAGCATCGGCCCCTTCAAACTGGAAACCCTGGCTTTCCAGTTCCTTGATCTGCTTGATAACCGCCCGGGTTTGGGCGCTGTAGCTGTTTACATCCAGATTCAGTTCCCGGGCTTTGTAAAGCAAATTGGATAAGCCCGACAGTTCCGATACCAGGACCCGGCGGTGGTTGCCCACGTCTTCGGGATTAATATGTTCGTAGGTAAGGGAATCCTTCAGCAAAGCACTTACATGAATGCCCCCTTTGTGAGCAAAGGCACCGTAGCCTACAAAAGGCTGGTTATTATGATGGGGCATATTGGCAATTTCCGCTATATAATGGGAAACTTCGCTGATGCTCTTCAAGCGTCCCGGCGGCAGGCAGGACAAGTGCATTTTCAGTTCCAGGTTGGGGATTATCGAGCAGAGATCAGCATTGCCGCACCGCTCCCCGTAACCATTGATGGTTCCCTGCACCTGCAGGCATCCATTTTGCACCGCAATCAGGGAATTGCTGACTGCACATCCCGCATCATTATGGGCATGGATCCCCAGAGGAGCACCAATCACCTGGCGTACCTGCAGGACAATATCCTCCACTTCCCAGGGCATGCTTCCCCCATTGGTATCGCAGAGGACAATCCAGTCTGCTCCCGCTTCCTCAGCAGTCTTCAGCACCTGCAGGGCATAATCCCGGTTGGCCTTAAATCCATCGAAAAAGTGCTCCGCGTCAAATATGACTTCCTTGCCCTTATCCTTCAGGTAAGCGATGCTCTCCCGCACCATGTTCAGGTTTTCTTCTAAAGTGGTTTCCAGGGCTCTCAGAACATGAAAGTCCCAGCTCTTGCCTACCAGGGTTGCACAAGGGGCCCCTGAATCCAGCAAAGCCTGCAAATTTAAGTCCTGCTTGACCGAGATCCCCGGTTTACGGGTAGAACTGAAAGCGGCCAGACGGCTGTTTTCCAGGCCTATGCTTTGAATAGCCTTGAAAAACTCCATATCTTTGGGATTGCTTCCCGGCCATCCCCCTTCGATATAGGAAATACCTAAAGAATCCAGACGCCGGGCTATCTGCAGTTTATCCTCCAAGGAAAAGGAAATCCCTTCCGCCTGAGAACCATCTCGCAGAGTAGTGTCGTATATGGTTACTTTCAGCTTCCTATCCCCAATACTGTTATCCTCCTTTTAAGAAAACATCTATCCTTCTAAAATGGTCTGAGCTACAAGATCTCCCATCTCACTGGTACCCAATATGGTCTTGCCCGGCTCAGCCAGGTCCGGAGTACGGTAACCGGCATCAATTACCTTGCGGACCGCCTCTTCAATAGCCTGGGCTTCTTTTTCCAGCTTCAGGGAATAACGCAGGAGCAGAGCCGCTGATAGTATAGTAGCCAGCGGGTTGGCCTTGTTTTGCCCGGCAATATCGGGAGCACTGCCATGGGCCGGTTCATACAATCCCACCTCGCCGCCGATGGAAGCACTGGCCAGCATCCCCAGTGACCCGGTAAGCATGGAAGCTTCATCAGTCAAAATATCGCCAAACATATTCTCGGTAACAATCACGTCAAACTGGCGGGGATTGCGGATCAGCTGCATAGCGCAGTTGTCTACATACATATGGGTGAGTTCCACATCAGGATACTCACGGGCCATATCGGTTACCGTTTCCCTCCACAGCCGGGAACTCTCTAGCACATTGGCCTTATCCACCGAGCACAGCTTCTTCTTGCGCTGGCGGGCCGCCTCAAAGGCTATTTTGGCTATGCGTTTAATTTCATAAGTGGAATAGGAAAGCACATCAGTGGCCTTCTGCCCGTCAGCCGCCAGCTCCCGGCTCTTTTCCCCAAAGTAGATTCCCCCGGTGAGTTCCCGGACGATGAGAATATCCACTCCCTGCAATACCTCTTCCTTCAGGGTAGAGGCATGAATCAAAGACGGGAAAACCACGCAGGGTCTCAGGTTGGCATAAAGAGCCAGTTCCCGGCGCAAAGGCAGCAGGGCTCCCGCCTCCGGGCGCAATTCCACCGGCAGGTTATCCCATTTGGGGCCTCCTATAGCTCCTAAAAGAACTGCATCGGATTGCTCACATAATTCTAAAGTTTCTTCAGGCAGGGGATGCCCCTTGGCATCATAGGCTGCTCCTCCCACCAGGGCTTCCGTGAATTCAAAGGAATGCCCGTATTTTTCTCCTATAGCCTTCAATGCTTTCAATGCCTGGGGGACTATCTCCACCCCAATTCCATCTCCGGGAAGTACCGCAATCTTAAACATACACTTCTTCCTTTCTCTGATTGGCTGATATAAGTAACTATTTATTGCTTAACTTGTGCTGTACATAACCTATCAGGCCGCCCTGAGCCATAATCTGCTGCATGAATTCAGGAAAGGGCGCAGCCTGAAAACTTTCCCCGGTACGGAGGTTGACGATTATTCCCTTTTCCAAATCAACTTCCACCTGGTCTCCATCCTCAATGGCCTGCACCGCTGCCTCACATTCCAATATGGGCAGACCGATATTGATGGCGTTGCGATAGAATATGCGGGCAAAGGATGAAGCAATGACACAGGCTACTTCTGAACCTTTGATGGCAATAGGGGCATGTTCCCGGGAACTGCCGCAGCCAAAGTTTTTCCCGGCTACGATGATGTCTCCCGCCTGAACCTTTTGGGGAAAGCTGGGATCTGCATCTTCCATGCAGTGCTTGGCCAGTTCCGCGGGGTCTGCTGTATTAAGATAGCGGGCCGGGATAATAGCATCGGTGTCTATATCCGCCCCAAATTTATGAACCCTTCCGGTAAATTTCATGGCATACTCCCCTCAATATTATTAATAAACAGCCTCTGTGTATGACATCATTGCGTAAAAGTTTCCTAAGTATGTTATCTAGTGCAGTGGAAGCTAAAGCCACCGCTACTCAGAGTAATAAAAAAGCTTATTAACAATGTTGCGTTCGAGATTGCCGGGGCACTTCGTGCCTCGTAATTATCACTGAAGAACAGACCCCGATGAATGAAAAGTCACCTTTGTGTCATTGCGAGCGCAGCGAAGCAATCTCAAAAGAGGCTCGCAGGCTGCAAAAAAGGGATCGCCACGTCGCTTCGCTCCTCGCGATGACACATTAGAAGTCTTTTCATCATCGCGAAGTCCATTTTCACAGCAATTATTACCGGCAGAGCAGACCATGATGAATGAAAAGTCACCTTTTGTGTTCATTGCGAGCGCAGCGAAGCAATCTCTAACGGTGCCTGCAGGTATGTCAACGAGATCGCCACGGCACTTCGTGCCTCGCGATGACAAAGCGCAGTCATTTTCACAGCAATGACTCGGCGCAGAGCATTGAGCAACGACCATATAGTCTAGCCCGCCACTTCCTGGGGCGGGGTAATGCGTCCGGTTATGGCGCTGGCAGCAGCCACCGCCGGGCTGGCGAGATATACTTCGCTTTCCGGATGCCCCATGCGCCCTACAAAGTTGCGGTTGGTGGTAGCCAGAGCTTTTTCCCCTTTAGCCAGTATTCCCATATGCCCGCCCAGGCATGGTCCGCAGGTGGGGGTGCTGACCGCACAGCCTGCTTCCACAAAGGTTTCAATGTAACCCCGGCGCATAGCCTCCAGGTAAATCTGCTGGGTGCCCGGGAAGACGATTACTCTCACTTCCGGATGAACTTTGCGCCCTTTGAGAATGGAAGCGGCTATTTCCAGATCCTCCAGTCGCCCGTTGGTGCAGGACCCGATCACCACCTGATCAATCTGCACATGAGCGGCTTCACTCACCGGGCGGGTGTTCTCCGGCAGGTGGGGAAAGGCCACCAGCGGTTCCATTTTGCTCACGTCATACTCCCGGACTTCTGCGTATTTGGCATCATCATCCGATTTGTATAACTGATAGGGTCTTTGGGCCCGGGACTGGACATAAGCCAGGGTAATGTCATCGGGAGCAATGATACCGTTTTTGCCTCCGGCCTCGATAGCCATATTGGCCATGGTAAAGCGGTTGTCCATAGACAATTGATCAATTACTTCTCCGGTAAATTCCATGGACATATAGCGGGCCCCATCCACACCGATGTCGCCAATGGTATGAAGAATCAAATCCTTGCCGCTAACCCATTTAGGCAAAGTTCCGTAATAAACAAACTTGATGGTATCAGGTACCTTGAACCAGGCTTCCCCGGTAGCCATGGCCGCAGCCATATCAGTAGAACCGACTCCCGTGGCAAAGGCCCCTACGGCACCATAGGTACAGGTATGAGAATCGGCCCCGATAATAAGGTCGCCGGGCAATACCAGGCCCTGTTCCGGCAGCAGGCAGTGTTCTATGCCCATCTGCCCCACTTCAAAATAATGCTTTATTCCGAAACGGCGGGCGAAATCCCGTACCACCTTGGCCTGTTCCGCCGACTTAATATCCTTGTTGGGGGTAAAATGATCCGGAACCAGGACGATGCTGTCCGGATCGTGGACTCTGTCCAGGCCCAGCCGGGAAAATTCACTGATCGCTACCGGAGCGGTAACATCGTTGCCCAGAATGACGTCCACCCGGCAGTTGATCAATTCACCCGGTTCCACGTATTCCTTGTTGGCATGATAGGCCAGTATTTTTTGGCTGATGGTCATACCCATGTTGCTATAACTCCTCTCTTGGCTGATAGCAGACCCTTAGGCCTGACCTGTCTGCTGGTGTTTCTCATAGTAGTATTTATTGATAGCATTAATATAGGATTTGACACTGGCTTCAATAATATCGGTACTTAAGCCCCGGCCTCCATATATCTTGCCGTCAATTTCAATATGGGATATTACTTCACCCAGAGCATCCTTGCCGCTGCTGACAGCATTCAGCTTGTAATCATGCATCTTGCCATAAATATCCGTAATCTTGTCAACCGCATGACAGGCAGCGTCCACCGGCCCGTCACCGGTAGCGGCGGCTTCAAATTCCATGTTGTCAATGGCCAGTTTAACGGTAGCCGTGGGCACTATGCTGGTACCGCTGGAAATATGCAGGTAGACCAGTTTGAACCTCTCCGGTATAGCCCGGACTTTGTCATTGACCAGAGCTTCCAGGTCCTCATTGGTAACCTCTTTTTTCTTGTCAGCAATCTCCTTAAAGGCCTTGAAAGCCCGATCAAGTTCTTCGTCACTCAGGTCATAGCCCAATTCCTGCATATGTTTGCGGAAAGCATGCCGCCCCGAATGCTTGCCCAGCACCAGGGTACTGCGGGAGGCCCCGATCAGCTCGGGACTCATGATTTCGTAAGTGGTGCGCTCTTTTAATACCCCGTCCTGGTGAATCCCTGATTCATGGGCAAAAGCGTTTTTCCCCACAATGGCTTTGTTGGGCTGTACCTGCATACCGGTCAGGGTACTCACCAGCCGGCTGGTTCTAAATAACTCTCCGTAGTTGACATTGATCTGCTTGTTAAAGAAGGCCTGGCGGGTGTACAAAGCCATGATGATTTCTTCCAGAGCGGCATTGCCGGCTCTTTCCCCGATGCCGTTGACAGCACATTCCACCTGGCGGGCACCGGCCAGGATACCCGCCAGGGAGTTGGCTACTGCCAGGCCCAAATCGTCGTGACAGTGCACGCTGATTATGGCCTTGTCTATATTGGGCACCTTTTCAAACAAGGTGCGGATAAACTGCCCAAACTCTTCCGGCACCGCATATCCTACCGTATCCGGCAGGTTTACTACCTTGGCTCCGGCATCGATGACTTTTTCCACTACCTGGGCCAGGAAATCTATATCACTGCGGGAAGCATCTTCGGCGGAGAATTCCACATCACTGCAGTACTTGCGGGCATATTTTACCGCTTCTACCGCCTGTTCCAGCACCTCCGGGCGGGATTTCTGCAGCTTGTAACGCAGATGAATGTCAGAGGTAGCCAGGAAAGTATGTATCCTCGGATTTTCTGCCTCACGAACAGCTTCCCAGGTACGATCGATGTCTCCTCTTACTGCCCGGCACAACCCGGCGATCACCGGCCCTTTTACCTTACGGGCAATAGTCTGTACGGCGGCAAAATCACCCGGCGAAGCAATAGGAAAACCAGCCTCGATGATATCCACTCCCAAACGGGCCAATTGCTGAGCGATCTCCAGCTTTTCTTCCACATTCAGGCTGACTCCCGGTGACTGCTCACCATCTCTTAAGGTAGTATCGAACAGGTAGACTCGATTACTGCTCACTAACTACAAACCTCCTACCTTAATGTGGAGCAGGAATACCAACACCCGGTAAATCCCCTCTCCCAACAACTCTGTTTACCTGGTTATTTATTGTTCTTCAGCCAGGGCATCATGCTTCTCAGTTCTGCCCCTACTTCTTCGATCAAGTGTTCCCGGTTCTGGCGGCGCAGAGCGTTAAACATGGGACGGCCCACCTGGTTTTCCAGCAGCCATTTCTTGGCAAAGTGTCCTTCCTGGATTTCCTTGAGAGCTTCCCACATAGCCCGGCGGGTCTCTTCACCGATGATTCTGGGCCCCATGGTATAGTCGCCGAATTCGGCGGTATCACTGATGGAATAGCGCATATAGCTCATGCCGCCCTCATACATCAGGTCTACAATAAGCTTCATTTCATGCAGGCATTCAAAATAGGCAATTTCCGGCTGGTATCCGGCCTCTACCAGAGTTTCAAAACCGGCCTTGATCAGCTCGGTAACTCCTCCGCAAAGTACGCACTGTTCACCGAACAGGTCGGTCTCGGTCTCTTCCTGGAAAGTAGTCTCGATTACCCCTGCCCGGGTAGCGCCAATGCCGCAGGCGTAGGCCAGTGCCAGTTCCTTGGCCTGCCCGGTAAAGTCCTGCTGCACAGCTATCAGGGCGGGAACACCGGCTCCTCTTTGATATTCCCGGCGTACCAGGTGTCCAGGTCCTTTAGGAGCAACCATAAATACATCTATATAAGGAGGCGGCACAATCTGCCCGAAGTGAATGTTAAAGCCGTGAGAAAATCCCAGGGCATTACCTTCCTTCAGGTGGGGCTTGATCTCTTCATTATATATACGGGCTTGAACTTCATCCGGCAGGAGCACCTGGATAATATCACCGGCGGCAGATGCTTCGGCTACGGTCATAGGAGTGATACCTGCAGCAATAACTGCGTTCCATTCCTTCTCGCTGGCTTCATCAAAAGGCTTGCGCAAGCCTACTACTACATTGATTCCGCTGTCATGAAGGTTCTGAGCCTGGGCGTGACCCTGGGAGCCAAATCCCAGAACCGCTACGGTTTTCCCTTTGAGAAGATCTAAATTAGCGTCTGCATCATAATACATTTTAGCCATGTTTCCATTCCTCCTTGTTATTGTACGGCATCCCGCCGCTATTATTTTGCTCCACCGCGCACCATGGCAACCTTGCCGGTGCGAACCAGTTCAATAATACCGAAAGGCTTCAGTGAGTCTTCAATGGCATCTATTTTACCGGAGTCTCCGGTGGCTTCGATTATCAGGGAATTACGTCCAATGTCTACAATTCTGGCTCTGAATATGTCAACTATCTGCACTATGTCCGCTCGTACGTTGGCATCAGCTTTTACTTTTATCAGGACCAGTTCTCTTTCCACGGCTTTTTCTTCCGTAAGATCTACAATCTTGATGACTTCCACCAGCTTATAAAGCTGCTTGGTGACCTGCTCAATTACCCGGTCATCACCGTCAACCACAATGGTCATGCGGGAAATACCGGGATCCTCAGTAGTTCCTACAGCCAGGCTTTCAATATTGTAGCCCCGGCGGCGGAACAGGGTGGTCACCCGGGTTAAAACACCAGGTTTATTCTCCACGGTTACTGATAAGGTATGGGCCATTAACAGTCACCTCCCAGCATATTGTTCAGGGATGCGCCCGGGGGAACCATGGGATAAACATTGGCTTCCCGTTCTACCCAGAAGTCAATTATTACCGGGCGATCGGTCACTTGCAAAGCTGCTTGCAGGGCCTTTTCCACATCCTGAACCTCTGTAACCCTCATTCCCACAGCTCCGTAGGCTTCCGCCAGCTTGACAAAATCCGGCTGGACGCTGATATCGGTATGGGAATAGCGACCTCCGTAAAACAGGCTTTGCCACTGGCGGACCATGCCCAGGTACTGGTTGTTGAGAATGCATATTATAATAGGCAGATTGTATTGCACAGCAGTGCCCAGTTCCTGAATATTCATCTGGATACTGCCGTCTCCGGCAACATCTATAACCGTCATATCCGGCCGGGCAATCTTGGCTCCCACTGCGGCAGGAAGCCCGAAACCCATGGTGCCCAATCCCCCGGAAGTAATAAAGGTACGGGGATGTTTGAATTTGTAATACTGGGCGGCCCACATCTGATTCTGCCCCACTTCCGTGGTTATTATGGCTTCCCCTTTCGTGAGTTCGTATATTTTTTCAATAACATATTGGGGCATAATGCGGCCTTCGGCGGAAGAACCGTAGCACAGGGGATACTGCTGTTTCCAAAGGTTAATGGTAGCCAGCCAATCCTGGCGCTGGCTTTCCTCCACCGGGGACAGGCGGCCGTTGATGGCTGCCAGCACCTCTCCCACATCACCCACGATAGGAACGTGCACCGCTACGTTCTTGCCGATTTCCGCTGCATCTATGTCTATATGGATAACCTTGGCATGGGGAGCGAAGGTTTCGATTTTTCCGGTAACCCGGTCATCAAAGCGCACCCCCACGGCGATCAGCAAATCGCACTCACCAATTGCATAATTGGCATAGCGGGTACCGTGCATTCCCAGCATCCCCAGGGAAAGAGTATGGTCTGCCGGGAAACTTCCCAGACCCATAAGAGTGGTAGTCACCGGTATTTTCTGGCTTTCCGCCAGTTTTCTCAGTTCTTCCGAAGCATTGGAGGCTATTATCCCGCCTCCCGCATATATAACCGGCTTGCGGGCTTTTTGGATCAGATCCACAGCGGTTATTACCTGCCCGTGATTAAAGCCTTTCATAACCCGGTAACCCCGGATGTTAACCTCCCCATCGGTAGGGGTCCAGTCAATAGCTCGTTCCATAATGTCTTTGGGCAAATCTATCACAACCGGACCCGGCCGGTTGGTCCTGGCAATGTAAAAAGCCTCCCGGACAACCTGTTCGATATCCTCGGTCCTCTCTACCAGATAGTTATGTTTAGTAATAGGAAGAGTAATTCCCGTAATATCAGCTTCCTGGAAAGCATCCCGGCCAATCAGTGATGTGGCCACCTGGCCGGTCAAGCAGACAATGGGTATGGAATCCATATTGGCCGTGGCTATTCCCGTTACCAGATTGGTAGCACCGGGACCGGAAGTACTGAGACAGACTCCTACCTTTCCAGTTACTCGCGCATAAGCATCGGCAGCGTGGACCGCCCCTTGCTCATGACGAACTAATATATGTCTGATATCAGAATTATAGAGGGCATCATAAATCGGCAGTACTGCACCGCCCGGGTAACCAAAAATGGTGTCCACTCCTTCTCTCTGCAGGCACTGCAGCAGTATTTCCGCACCTCTTAACTTCATAAAGTCACCTCCGATTATTAAGCCAGATTAAGTAATGTGTCGCTGGCCTCGGCCAGCCTGTTGTGTCAAATGGTCCGATATATGATAAAAGCGGGCTGATGATGGCCCGCTTCTGCTAGGTATTTGCGTACCAGCTTACTTTCGGAAAACAGCTCCGGTACTGGCTGATTGCACCATCTCAGCATATCGTTTCATATATCCGCTTTTTATTCGAGGTTCGGGTGAAGTCCATAGTGCCCGGCGGCGGGATAATTCCTCTTCCTCTACCAGGAGTTCTAGTCGGTTGGCTGGAATGTCAATGCGTATAAGGTCTCCTTCCTCGACTAGAGCAATGGTTCCTCCTGCCGCCGCTTCCGGGGATACGTGGCCGATGGAAGCTCCTCGGGTTGCCCCGGAAAAACGTCCATCGGTTATTAATGCCACCTCCTTGTCAAGGCCCATACCAGCTACTGCGGAGGTGGGGGTAAGCATCTCCCGCATTCCCGGACCACCCCGTGGACCTTCATAGCGAATAACTATAACATCACCGGGGAGGATTTTATTGGATAATATGGCTTCTACGGCTTCCTCCTCGGAATTGAAAACTCTGGCTGGTCCCTCATGCTGAATCATTTCTTCCGCTACAGCACCTTTTTTAACCACGGCTCCTTCAGGAGCCAGGTTGCCGAACAGAATCGCCAGCCCGCCGGTGGGGCTGTGGGGATTATCCAGAGGCCGGATCACTTCATGATCCAGAACCGGATACTTGCTTATATTCTCACCTACGGTCTGCCCCGTTACTGTCAAACAACCAGTATTCAGCAAACCGCCCTTGTTAAGCTCATTCATCAAAGCCTGAACTCCGCCGGCCCGGTGGAAATCCTCGATGTGGTGTCCGCCAGCCGGACTCAGTTTGCATAAATGGGGGGTCTGGTCACTGATCTGGTTAAACAGATCCAGATCAATATCCACCCCGGCCTCGTTAGCGATAGCCATAAGGTGCAGGACGGAATTGGTGGAGCAGCCTATGGCCATATCCACTTTTATGGCGTTGGCAAAGGCCTGGGGGGTCAAAATGTCCAGGGGCCGTATATTCTTCTCCAGCAGTTCCATGATTTTCATGCCCGTTTTTTTGGCCAAACGAATACGCTCGGAATAAACCGCCGGGATAGTGCCGTTGCCGGGCAAGGCTAGGCCTAAGGCTTCGGTCAGACAGTTCATGGAATTGGCGGTAAACATTCCGGAACAGGACCCGCAGGTGGGGCAGGCGTTCTCCTCCAGTTCCGCCAGTTCCTCTTCCTGCATCCGGCCGGCTGCAACAGCACCCACCGCTTCAAAGATCTGGGTAACGCTTACCGCTTGGCCTTTGAAGCGTCCGGCCAGCATGGGGCCGCCGCTGACAAAGATAGAAGGTATGTTAAGCCGGGCTGCTGCCATCAGCATCCCCGGGACAATCTTGTCGCAGTTGGGAATGAATACCAGGGCATCAAAAGCATGGGCGGTAGCCATAATCTCTACCGAATCGGCGATCAGCTCCCGGCTGCCCAGGGAATATTTCATGCCGATGTGATTCATGGCGATGCCGTCACATACTCCGATAGTCTGGAATTCCAGGGGGACTCCCCCCATCATGCGAACTCCGGCCTTGACAGCCTCCGCAATCTTATCCAGGTTTATATGTCCAGGAACAATATCATTATGAGAATTGACAATGCCTATCAAAGGCCGTGCCATTTCTTCATCAGTTAAACCGAGTGCCTTAAATAACGCGCGATGAGGCGCTTTTTCCAATCCGATTTTGACCTGATCACTCTTCACCAATTATTCCTCCCTATGATTACGCCGTCCCGACACTCCCGCGATTTTATATTGGTAAATAAAAAACCCTCTCGTCCGTTCAGGGACGAGAGGGGCTTCCCGCGGTACCACCCTGCTTGTTGCCATAATAAAACGGCAACCGCTTAATGATCTCTTGTTAACGGACTTGAAGCGTCCGGCGCACCTACTAGGTTCAAACCGTTCAGATTGCGGCTCCGGGACGATGTCCAGGTGAAATATTGATACCGGTTCCCAGCAACCCCGGCTCTCTGTGATCAAGGGATTTCACTGTTGCTTCCCTTCATAGCCTGCGAATATGTAGTTATCTATAAAGTATAGGCAAAGGCTGTGAGGCTGTCAACCAATTTTCTTGCGATGCAGATGAGTTACTGTGAAAACTCTTTTTACCTCGGTCCAAGTGTGCCAGTAGGTTTGCCCTTCGCACCTTGGTGCGGGAGTCCGTTGGAAACATCCTGTTTCTAGCTCCCCTTCCCACCGAAGTAAGCCGATGGGTTGAGGCGAGGAGTCCCGGAGGGAGCCGGCTCATATTCCTGCAAGCATTGCAGCGACGTTTTCAAGTATTAGGGGAAGCTTTAGCTTCCGATTGAAGGCTAAAACTTCCCCTGCATCTTTTAGCGATAGGATTGCATTCTTGATGCTCGCGATGACCCAACAAAAACTATCCTCTTACATCTTGCGCAAGGATTGCTGCTGTACTTTGCGGATGTATTCCTTCAGGTGCACCCGGTGGGATCCGTTATGATTCAACTGGCTGCTTTCCCGCTGTTTAATACGCTTGAACAGGGTCCATAAAAGCCGGGTACCTTCCTCGGTCTGGGATGCTTCCCAGGGACTCATGCCGCTTAATACACTGAGCTGGGAGTAATACCACCGGTTAAGATATATCTCTTTCAGGATTTTCTCCAGTTCAGGATGCTGTTTTTTAACGGTGCTGGTCAATACATCAAACAGCCCGTTCTCCCTTACTTCCAATCCGTCGAACTCCAGGGAATCAAACATGCGCTCTTCAAAACAGCGCCTGGCCCGGGCCATATCCTGTTCCCCGAAAGTGGATACGGTAACCCAGCCTGAACCCAGCACATACTCTACAAAATAGTCGGCTCCTCCCGGCCGGCTTTCTATTTGGTAAAATACCTGGTAATCATCGGAAACCTTCAGGTGCAGGTTGTGGAGATCCATGATCCTCTTTTCCACTTTCTCCCGGTCTTTCACCAGGTAACGGGCACTGATGAAACGCAGGCCATCTTCAAAAAAGCCGTCATCTTCTTCAATAAGCAGCAGGTCTTCAAAATGCAGGTACTGCCCGCTGAGATAAGTGTAGAAGGTCATCAGGTTCACCTGGTATTCGCCCCGGGATATCACCGGCACCACTCTTTCGCTCAAGAGCAGATGATGAAAATCCATCAAGGTATCAAAATCCTGGCAGGCGATAACAAACTCATCTCCATTGACAACCAGATCCGCTATTACCCCGCTTAGCATGGAAATACCATGGCTTAAATCCTCTTCATGGTAGGTAACCCGCATATGCAGGCCATAGGGCAGTTCTTCCATCTGATGGATGCCATCCACCCGCTCCAGAGCTTCAAAAAGTCTGTCCAGGTCAGTAATTTCATAAACCCGGCAGTAGATCTGGCGGTTCAAGGGATTTAAGTCAGACAGGTTGTCAATCTTGCTTCTTGCCAATTGAGTACAGGTTTTAATAGTCCAGATTTTATTGGCACCCCGTTCCAGCTGGAACTGGTATTTTTCCAGATAACAACTGCGCTCCTCCATAGCTATAGCATAGCTTTTGACCTGGGCTACCGTACGGGAGGCCAATACTTCTTCCACCTGTCCCTCCACTATATGATGCAGTATGGGAAAGTACCGCCGGGCAACCGGAGCGGCTTCAGGAGCCAAGATGGAGTCCAGATAGATCCAATCTCTCTCCCGGACAGCCCGGAAGAAACTGTTTACCAACTGGCGGGGTCCCAGGCGAAATGACAAGCGCAGGATCAACGCTTTCTCCTGGTCAGGAGTTAACAACTGTCCATGGCTCAGGTATTTCTGGTACAGAAACTTGCCTAATGCCGGGCGGGTCATGTGGAGGACGTTCTGCTGATAGGCCTGGTATATAAGGGCACAGGCTTCTTCAAAAGTTATTTCCACCATATCGGCCAGCAACTCCCGGTCCCGGTTATACTGGCTCAAGGGCATATTCTCTACCATGAAAAAGCTATGTACTCCATCACCGTTGTAAGCCAGATAGAAGCACTCCACATATACGCCGGGGCCGCCGATATCCCAGGCCACATCCACCGCTACGCGGCTGGTATGCCGGCTGCAGGTAGCATAGGCTTTATAAAAAGTGCCCTTGAAAAACTGGGGAGGCGTAACATCCAGGCCAGCTAAGCTGTATTTCTCCAGGGCCCGGTTGCAGAGAGCCTCCATTTCCGGTCCAAATTCGGCTTTCATGAGATGAAAAAAAGCAGCCATTTCCGGTTCGTAAAAGGAAGAAAGGCTTTCCATGACCGCAGGCCTGAGATCGAAAGGAATTTCCTCAATCATTTCCAACAGGAAAAGACGTCCGTCGGGTTCATTTACCAGGGTTTTTATATCATTCACCAGACTTTTTAAAACCGGTCTGGGGAAAAAGGGATTTTTCTTGCGCATCCAGCTCTCCTAGTGCTTCTTTTTAATCTGAGGTTACCACTTCTTCGCTTAAGACGCAATTACCCCTCTGCCTTAAAAAATGTTCCAAAAATTGCTAATGTTTATAAATTTTTTCAAAACTTGTGCCAAGAGGCGAATCATGCAAAATAATTTCTTTTTTCAGGAGGAAACCATGTCTAGGCACAGAATCTATTCTGAAAAATGGCAGTATATTACACTGCCAGTATAAATAATTATCAGGTGCTTATGCGAAAAATAAGAATTGATGAACTAAAAACGGGAATGGTAGTAGCCCGGGCCATAGTTGACAGCGATGGACGGGTTCTGCTGTACTCCGGTATTCAGCTCAACGAAAGATACATCAACAAACTCCGTGAGCTGGGCCTGAATTCCGTTTATATTCGGGATGCTTTTGACCATGTACAGGTAAACGATGTTATTTCCGATGAAACTCGAATACAAGCCATTCGGGTAGTCAAGGATAACTTTCAGGCTCTGGAGAATCAGCATAAACTCAATATTCGCGCGGTAAAAGCCATGGTTGATCAGATCATCGACGAGTTGCTGGCCGACCTGTCGGTGCTGGTGAATCTAACCGATATCCGCACCTTTGATGATTATACTTTCGCTCATTCGGTGAATGTATCAGTGCTGGCAATCATGACCGGGATAACCATGGGCTACAACGACTTGCAGCTGAAAGAGCTGGGCGTAGGGGCTATTTTGCATGATTTAGGCAAAATCCGCATTGACAAGAGCATTCTCAGCAAAACAGGTGAGCTCAGCAAGGAAGAATATGAGGAGGTCAAACGGCACCCTGTTTATGGTTTTGAAATCCTGCGCCAGTACCAGGATGTTTCCCTGCTATCGGCTAATGTAGCCTTCCAGCACCATGAACGCTGGGATGGAAGCGGTTATCCCCGGGGCCTGTCAGGCGAAAACATACTGGAATACGCCCGTATTGTAGCGGCCTGCGATGTATATGACGCCCTGCTGGCGGATCGCCCCTACCGGGCATCTTATACTGTTAGCCAGGCCCTCACCATACTAAAGCGAATGTGCGGTCTTTTCCTGGATAAACGCTGCGTTGACGCCTTAACCAGCAACATAGCGGTTTACCCCATTGGCTCAGTGGTACAGCTGAGCACGGGAGACGTGGGGGTAGTGGTGGACGTTAACAAAGAATCACCCACCCGTCCCGTAGTCAGACTGGTTATTGATCGTTACGGAAGCCGCATGCATAATCCCCAGGAAGTTGATCTGTCCAAGTACACAACGGTAATGGTGGCCAAAAGCCTTACTGAAGAAGAAATTCAAAATTTGCTGTAAATACTAGCATTTTGATAAAGGAGGTTCGAAAAATGCTGTGGGAACAACCTGGTGCCCATAACACCAAAGCCACTTTGGATCTGGCTTTAAAAAGAGCTGAAGAGTTAGGAATAAAAAACATAGTAGTTGCCTCTTGCAGCGGTGCTACCGCCCGTGAGCTTCTGGCTATGGCCAAGGGAATGGAAATTGCCTGTGTCACTCATCATAATGGTTTTGAACAGCCGGGAGAAAATGAAATGGATCCCCAAACCCGTAAGGAGCTTGAACAGGCCGGTGTCCGGGTTCTAACCACTACCCATGTACTGGCCGGAGTGGACCGGGCGGTTCGCAATCAATTCGGCGGAGTATATCCAGCGGAAATAATTGCCCAAACCCTACGCATGCTGGGTCAGGGCGTAAAGGTAGCCACAGAAATAGCGGTCATGGCCCTGGATGCGGGCTTAATCCCCTATGGCAAAGAAATTATTTCCATAGGCGGTACTATAAAGGGAGCAGATGCTGCCATTGTAGTGAAACCTGCTCATGCCAACCGCTTCTTTGATACGGAGATCAGGGAAATTATCTGCATGCCCAAAACCAAGAAAAAAGCTTAAAAAGTATAAAAAAGCTGCCGCCAAGCCAATTTATAATTGGTGATCGTTTAATGTATGAGAAAATTGCGGCAGCTTTTCTGCTATTGTTGATCGGCTGTACTCTATTATACCTGCTGGTAGCCAGAGTTTATCCCTCCATTACTAATAAAAGCTGAGAATTATATCCTGCAATAATTCTCCTGGACCCGGTCAAAATAAGGGTAAAGGAGGGATCACTGTGACAAGATACCGTACCACCGATGGAAAAGAAGATTTGAAACAAAGAATTGATCCCTGGGCAGCTATGGCCATCCCTTTAGCTTTTATCAATGGCATCTATATCGGCAGTTATGCCCTGCGCGCCATAAGACAGCATTGGGAAGGCGGACCTATGGATTAGTTCTTCCTCCTTGAATGGTTCACCTCACTGGTGAGCCATTTTTTTCGCTCTGTTCATCTTGGGGCATTTCAGCTTTTGTTCAAATTATCCCGGGCTGTTTTTCCATTCTCGACCTTTACCCCGCCTCCTGGTCTGCTACAATATTTAAGGAACGTTAATAGGGAAGTGAGATCATGCTTGTCCAGGTGGCCCGGGGCATATTCATGGTAGCGCCTTTGGATAAACCCCGTTACCCCTATGCCAACTGCCTGTTTATCGATGATGATCGTCCGGCGGTAATAGATTTGGGAGCCGGTGCCAATGCTTTCCGGGAAATTGACTGCTCTAGAGTTCAGCTGGTTATGCTGACTCACTTTCATTTTGATCATGTTCACGGCTACGACCTGTTCAGCCACGCTGATTTGATGGCCGGCCAGGAAGAAGCAGCCACTTACCGCGATGAGCAGGCCTATATGGAGTTCCACGGTTACACCTTATGGGAGGAATTGATGAAAATCCCCCGCCAGGCTTACGGCCAGGTAGTCCCTTTAAAGGACGATGTGCTGGCCCGCCCGGGTTTTCGCCGGCTGCCCCTGGCTGGTACCTTAAGTGACGGCCAGACTATTGAACTGGGCAGCATCAAGCTGACTGCAGTGCACCTTCCCGGCCATACCCGGGGCCATTATGGATTTTATATAGAAAAAGAGGGCATCCTGTTCAGCGGTGACATCGACCTGGTAGCAACAGGCCCCTGGTACAGCAGCAACAGTGCCAGTGTGGGGGACCTTATAAACTCCGTGCAGCGCATCAAGGAAATAAACCCGGATACAATAATTCCCTCCCACCGCCATATTCAAAGGGAAAACATTGCCGCCCAGCTGGATCGCTATATCGGGGTGGTGCTGGAGAGAAACCAGCGCCTGCTGGAAATCCTGCGCAATCCTCATAACCTGGATCAGCTGGCTGAATACCGCCTGATATTCCCCAACTGCCAGAATATCTACGAACTGTTCTGGGAGAAAATGACCCTCCGCAATCACCTGCGCTATCTGATTGACCAGCACCTGGTGCAGGAACTTCCCGACGGTTATTACCAGCGCATTTGACTGGCAAATGAACGACTATTACCTGAGCTGAAGAGTTCCAATATCTATTCCCTCGGTCCTCGCTTAAAACATCCTGTTTCTCGCTCCCCTTTATTCCACGACGGCACAAAATTTGTACAGCTAATTTAAATGTTCAGAATTCTTTGATGCTATTGATTTGTTAGAATATTCCCGAGGAATTATTTTCCGGCATTGGAGGTGGTAATGGGTTTCACCCATCTCAAGGATGGGCAAGGGGGGACTTGATATTTCCCTTTTAACCTCTTTAAAGCCCGGGGAGGGCGTAAATAGATTATTGGGGGTTGGATAACATGGCATCGAACTTCATTCAATCAACACGTGACCACCGTTTTATTCTCAAAGAGTGGTTGGACTTGAACAAGGTATTTGCCACGGAACGCTTCAAAAACAGCTATGGTATCGATGATATTGATTTCATTCTGGATAATGCCCTGAAAGTTGCCAAAGAGGTGGTAGCACCTACCAACGATGACGGCGACCAGCAGCACGCTGTTTTTGAAAATGGCAAGGTTACTGTTCCTGAATCTATGAAAAAAGCCTATTTCTTCATCCAGGAAAATGGCCTGGGTTCCAGCAATAAAAACCATGAAGACGAATCTGCTCTGCCTAACAGTATCCTGGCCTGTATCAATGAATACCTGATCGGAGCCAATGCCGCTCTGTGTCCCTACTTTTTGGCCACTTCCGGGGCGGCAGGACTGATACAGAGCTTCGGCAGTGAAGAAGTAAAGCGGATTTTCCTGCCTAAAATGTTCAGCGGGCAGTGGACAGGCACCATGGATCTGACTGAACCCGGCGGCGGTTCAGACGTGGGTGACATATTATCTAAAGCATATCCCACTGATCAGCCCGGCATCTACAAGATCAAAGGAACCAAATGCTTCATCACCGGCGGCGAGCAGGACATTACTGAAAATATCGTTCACCTTACCTTAGCCCGTATTGAAGGCGCCGCTCCGGGCACCAAAGGCATCTCGTTGTTCGTAGTGCCCAAATACTGGCCTACTCCCGACGGTGAGGCAGGAGAATTCAACGATGTCAACTGTGCGGGAATAGAACACAAAATGGGACTGAGGGGATCAGCCACGGCGGTAATCAACTTTGGCGAAGAAAACAACTGCCGCGGCTTCTTGCTGGGAGATCCTCCTGATGAAACTGGGAAAGCCCAGGGTATGGCCCAAATGTTTCAAATGATGAATGAAGAACGCCTGGTAACCGGCCATGCCGCTCTGTCAGCGGCAGCCGTAGCCTACTATAACGCCGTCAAATATGCCAGTGAGCGCATCCAGGGCCGCCCCCTGACCAATCCCAAAGCGGGACGAGTCCCAATCATCAAACACGAAGATGTCCGCCGTATGCTGATGTATCAGAAGGCTCACATTGAGGCATCCCGGGCTATGTCCATTTATACCTATTATCTGATAGATCTGGCGGAAAACAGTTCCGATGCAGAACTGGTCCAAAAAGCCAAGAACTTCATCGAGGTCCATACCCCTGTAGTAAAGGCTTACTGCTCCGATGTATGCTGGCTGTCTATTTCGGAAGCCATGCAGGTTTACGGCGGGTATGGTTTTAGTGAAGAATATCCTATAGCCCAGCTGCTGCGGGACACCCGCATATACTCCATTTGGGAAGGGACCAATTATATCCAGGCCATGGACCTGGTAGGGCGTAAATGGATGTTAGGGAAAGGACAGGTTTTTGCCTCCTGGCTCCAGGATATCCAGGACTTTATCGATAGCAAGCGCGTTGATTCCCTGTCCCGGGAATTCGACCTGCTGCAGCAGGCCTTGAATGACTACCGGGAAATCCAGACCACCCTGGGAGGTTACCTGGGAGCAGGCAAAGTAGGTATGATAGGCCTTTATGCTACCCGCATCCTGCACGCCACCGGCAAACTGCTGGGAGCCCGCCTGCTGCTGGATCAGGCGCTGGTAGCCGAGAAAAAGATTGCCGAGCTGGGCACCGATCATTATGACTATCCTTTCTACCAGGGCAAAGTAAACACCGCCAAATTCTTCGTCCGCAATATTCTGCCCGAGGTATCCTTCATCCTGAGTGTTATCAAAGATGGGGATACTTCGGCTCTCGATATAGAGGAAGCAGCTTTCTTTGCCTAACTAATACACTGCCTATCCCCCACCCTTAGCGAAAGCCCGGAATCCTTTGGGTTCCGGGCTTTTGCTTCGGCCAGCAGCATAATCAGCTCCCTTCATTTATCAAAAACATCGGGATGGGAGCGCCGCTCGTACAGGGGACGTATGTTATGAATATCAAATATAAATCTTTCCTTGGGGAAAATAGCAAAAACCGAAGGATGAAGATTGTTGATCAACTGGCGGAACATGTTGGCGAAATCAAATTCCTGGTAGATTTCATCTTCAAATTCCAGATTATATACTGTACCCTGGCGTTGTCTGTCACCGGACACTACGGTTACGGTCACATCGGCAAGCACGCGCATGGGGTCACCTCCTTAACCCTATGGGTATCAGAAGCCTCCTGGCTTCCCTGTGTAGTATATAGTCTATGTGGATAGTACCATTAGGGAGATACCCCCACCTGATCAATAAGGTAAAGGCCCTTTTATGAACTTGCCTGGGCAGCAAATTCACTCCCCTGACCTCCTCCGTGCCGGGAAAGGAAATTCCCGTCTCCGGCAAGGCCTTTAAGAATGATGCCGGTCCTTGGTCATAACCGCCTCCTGGTATGTACAATCCAATCAAGCTCATGGATCCAGAGCCCTACTCTCAGAAAGGAGGTGTCAACATGGCTGTTACCGCTACTCCTGTCAGCAGCGAACTGGTTTTGGTCCTGGACAACGGAATAGGTGTTTCCGGGCAGCAGCTGATCCGCAACCGCTCCTATGGTGATGTAAAACCAGAAGCTGCCAATGATGATGTTTACCAGGTTGCTCAGGTGCTTCTCAGCCTGCAGAGCCGCACCCCCTTGGCAATTCACCGCCAGGATACTGTTGAACTGACCAACGCTTAATCGGTAACGGAAAAAACCAGGGAAAGGAGGATGAAACATGGCGATTCAGAGAGTGCTGCAGATGGACTTTACTACCGAGCTGGGCCGCAATCACCGCATAAGGGTCTATGATGCCAGGGAAGACTTGACTTCGGAAGAGGTATCTGCCGCTATGGATCAAATCGTCGCCGGCAACATCTTTTCCGGCAACGGCGGAGCCCTTACCGGCAAGGCCCGAGCCCAGATGATCGTCAGCGAAACTACCGAATTCGATCTGGTCTAGTCTATCAAGGTTGCGGGGCAAAACCCCGTAACCTTTTTATACTGTATGGGAGGTGGAAAAGGCAATGAGTGAGCTGTTAAACATCGCTGCCAATGTAGGCTTTCCCATGGCGGTAGCCGCCTATTTGCTGATTCGCATTGAAGGCCAGCTAAAAGAGCTAACCGCCGCTATACACAGCTTACGGGAAGCGGTGCTGACCGGGATATACCCTGTCCCTGTTTCTGAGTCACACCGGGAAGAATCCCCTTCTTTCTATACCCCCGCTTAAATAAAAATCCCGGGCAATATCCGGGATTTTCATTTTTAATTACAGAGGATTTTACTATCCCCTGAACTCGGTGGCCAGCAATTCCAGTTTTTGAATGTCTTCCGCCATCTGCTGGCAAGCATTGCTGATGGATTCCGCTGCCCGGGTAGCCGCTTCACTGGCCCGGGCAATATCCTGAGCCCCGGCAGCAGACTCCTGGATGATACCGGTAGCTGATTCCAGGGCATGATTAATCTGCATCATGGAGGCGCTTATTCTTCCGATCTGCTCATTAAACAGGCTGGTCAGCCGGTAAAAGCGGTTGCTGTCCTCCCGGTACTGAACGCCTATCTGAGCCATGGTATTATAGTCATTCACAATATCTTTGTTAATAAACTCCAGCATACTGCTGGTATTTTCCAGCAAATTGTCCAGGGCGGCACGAACCTGGTGGGTGAGACTCTGAATGCTCTCCACTGTTGAAGACGCGTCTTCCGCCAGCTTGCGAACTTCTTCGGCTACCACGGCAAATCCCCGCCCATGCTCTCCCGCTCGCGCTGCTTCGATAGCCGCATTCAGGGCCAGTAAATTGGTCTGATCGGCGATGGCCGCTATTTTTTGAGCCAGGCCCGAAATCTGTTCAACCACCCGCGCTTCTTCCATGGCCTGCTGAACCCGGGCTTGTATATCCTGATATATTCCCAGAGTATGGTTCTTGGCTTTATCGGCTTCGGCCTGTATAGTTAAAGCTCGTTTTTCAATATCCTGGGCTTGTTGATTGCCTTCCGCTGATTTTTGGGTTAAATCGTTTAACATGGAAGCGATTTCTTCAGCAGCAGCGATAATCTCCTGGGCTGTAGAGGAAATTTCCTGCATTCCGGTAGCTATTTGATTGGTGGCCGCAGTGTTTTCTTCCATACCGGCCACGATATTTTGACTCTGATCCAGCAGATTGTTGGCGATAGAGGAGGATTCCTCAGAATGACGGGCTATCTCCTCCAGGGTCTTGCCCAGGTTGGCCGCCATCTGGTTGGCCTGGTGATGTTTATCCTCCGCCAGAAGAATTAGGTCCGAAGCTACTTGGCTCAGAATTACGGATACGGCTGACGAGGAGACAAAAAGCATGATTATAAACATCCAGCTCATCATCTGGTAGTTGGCTACATATATTTCCGGTATTATCGCCCAGCTGACAGCATTCATGATCAAAACAATAATACCGTAAAAAATTGCTACCGAGCGGTCAAAATACATGGCCATGATTACTAAACCCAAAAAGTAGCCATATACCACCCCAACGCCGGAAGTTCCCAGAGCTAAATAGAGTCCTTGGATAGCAGCAGCAAAAGTCAAAGCGTAGAGGTACTTGCACAGATAAGCATAGGGTGTATTATGCAAAAATCTAATCAGCAAGGTTGCGGCAGCCGCGCCCAGCAGTACAGAACTGCGGGCAAAACCCACCTGCTTTACCACCAGGAGCAGCACAAAGAACAGCAAAGCCGCTATGAAAACGGCTGCGTTTACATTTCGGTTAACCCGTTGCTCGTGATCAACCAAAATCGACGTATTCACTTGATCCCCCCCCAATCAATGCTCCCTATGTTTATATCTCTATGGTTTTTTGGTAATTCTTCTATTATTTGACACTTTTATAAATAATACCTCTATCAGTTTAAGGGTTTTATTTCGCCAAATTGTTGCACTTTTCAGCTAAAATATTTATTTTATTAGGCATCATGACGTACACATGTTACAATTAGGGAAAATCACAAACTCGGGGGGAGTAGATCAGCTTGAAACGACCAGTCTATTTCATTACCCGCCACCACAAGTCCAACTATCAAAACCTGCTTCATCGCTTGGGAGAAGAAAAAACCGATCCCATGGTAGCTGCGGCCTACATCCTTGGTTCCATTGGCACCATTGACGATACTGCCGGCCGTATAGAAGAAATTGAACAATATGTAACCGATGGGCAATTTGACTGGGATAAGCTGCTGCAAGCTATGGCTGATAATGCGGTGGATTTGGCCCTGACCAGACTGGCGGCTAATCTGGCTGCCAACCAGCCGGCCAACGTCAATGAGGTATTTTCCCCGCTAAATGACGCGTACCAAGCGGTAGCTTACCAGGCGCTGCTAATTGTCTTTCCCAGCTTCTCAAAAACCTGGGAGAGACGCTTCGACTTTGCCGACCATCACTAGGTGAGAGTTCTCCATAGCCCTTTTGAGGAGGTTTTTTCTCAGGACCAAATTTCCATTCGAAAATTTCGGCCTGTAATAATTATATTTCAAAACAATTTATATTATAATACAAGAAAGGATCGGAATATTATTCGTAGGTGGTGGAATTTTTATGTATGAACACGTAGAGAACCTCACAATGTCCCAGGCCTTCGCCCGAACGGTTGCCAAACATGGTGATCGCATAGCCCAGCGGTTCAACCCCGACTTGTATTACGGCGATAACGGAGGCCAGTTTACCTGGAAGGAAATGCAGGCCAGAGTGGAGGACATTGCCTGCGGATTCTTGAGCCTGGGTTTGGAAAAGGGCCAGCGGGTAGCGATTATGGCTACCAACAGTCCCTACTGGACTCACTGTGACGTGGCACTTATCAATTGCGCTGCCGTTGTAGTAACCATCTATCCCACCCTTTCCCTGAACGAAGTTTCCTATATAGTTAATGATTCGGAATGTCGCTATCTTATTGCGGGCAACACCGATATCCTCAACCGGGTCATGCCCGGATGGGACGAAATGCCAACCCTGGAGAAGGTTATCATCCTGGATACCCGCTATGAATCTGACGACCCACGGGTTATGAATCTGGCACAGCTTATGAAGTTAGGCCAGGAAAACCGCTCCCGCCTGTACGACTTATACCAGGAGCGGTGGCAGAACATTACCCTGGATGATTGGGCCACCATTCTCTACACCTCCGGAACCACCGGCCAGGGTAAAGGGGTAATCCTAACCCACTGGTGCTTTTCCTCTCGCGTTGATGGTGTGTTCTACTATTTCCTTAACGCCGGTCACCCCTTAAACCATGAAGACACTGTCCTGTCTTTCCTGCCTTTGTCCCATATCTTTGACCGGGGATGTTCCCAGTGGCTGGCCATATGGATGGGCGCTACCATCGCCTATGCCGACAGCCCCGCTACCATGATGGATGACCTGAAGAAATACAACCCCACCTGGTTTTCCTGTGTACCCCGCCTGTATGAACGTATCTACATGGCCTTCCAACAGATGCTGGAAGCCAGTCCCATGAAGAAAAAGCTGTTCACATGGGCTTTGGGAGTGGGAGAACAGGTGCTGGCCTATCGCATGGATCAGTTCGGCCGTTATGACATGCGCCCGGAATATCCTCTCTGCTTGCCTTTGGGACTGCGCATAAAGTATAAGCTGGCGGACAAGCTGTTTGCCAAGGTTCGCGAATTGTTCGGCACTCGCCTGCGCTTTTCTTTCTCAGCCAGTGCGGGTATTGCTCCTGAACTGCTGAAGTTTTTCTATACTGTGGGAGTACCCGTTCTCGAAGGATATGGTTCCACCGAGACTACCAGTGCCGTGTGCTATAATCCCATGCGGGCCTGCAAACCTGGCTCCGTCGGTCCCCAGGCTAACGCCAGCGAGTGCCGGGTGGCGGAAGACGGTGAACTGGAAGTCCGCGGCGCAGGTATTTTCATTGGTTACCTGAACAAGCCGGAAGAAACCCGGGAAGCCTTTACGGAAGATGGCTGGTTCAAGACCGGCGACCTGGTAGTCAAGGACATTGACGGCTATTACCGGATCGTGGACCGCAAGAAAGCCATTATCTGCCTGGCAACCGGCAAGAATGTAGCTCCTTACAAACTTGAGAGTCTCTTCTCCACTTCCGTTGAGATAGACCAGGTGTTCATCATCGGTGATGAACGCAATTACATTACCGCCCTAATAGTACCCAACTTCCTCCATTATATAGAGGTATTTGACCGGAACGGCATCACCTACGACAAGAGCAAAATCAAGTACATGGAAGCGGGAGGTTCCCAACTTTGTGCCGAGGTGGGAGAGGATTTCATCAATCAACCTCTCCTGAGAGAGCAGATTGAAGCGGTGGTACAAAAAGTAAACAGCCAGTTGGAGAATTTCGAAACCATTAAGCGTTATGCCATTCTCCCCAACCGCTTCACCGAAGAAAAAGGTGAACTGACACCTACCCTGAAAACCAAGAAACGGGTTATCATGCAGAACTATGCTGACTTGATCGAGTCCCTGTACCAGTAACAAATGTTTAAATAACATAAAAAAGCTTACTCCGCCAAAAAAGGAGGAGTAAGCTTTTTTCTTTCCGCTAAGCCAATGTTGGGTTCCTTATAAATCAGCGAGCGGTGAGAACGGTGCTCAGGAAGGCCTTGGTGCGCTCCTGCCGGGGATTGAGCAGCACATCCTCGGCTGTACCCTGTTCCACTATCAGCCCATCGTCCATGAATATTACCCGGTTGGCTACTTCCCGGGCAAAACCGATTTCATGGGTTACCACCACCATAGTCATATGCTCAAAAGCCAGATCCCGCATAACCCTTAAGACTTCTCCGGTAAGTTCCGGATCCAGGGCGGAAGTGGGCTCATCAAAACACATGATGGCCGGATTCATGGCCAGGGCCCGGGCAATGGCTACCCGCTGCTGCTGTCCCCCGGAAAGTTCAAAGGGGTAGTTATCGGCCTTCTGGGACAAACCAACCTTGGCCAGCAGTTCACGGGCGGTTTTCTCCGCTTCCTCGGCAGTCACATTGTTGACCAGCATGGGAGCCAGCATCAAGTTTTCCAGAACCGATTTATGGGGAAACAGGTTAAAATTCTGAAACACCATGCCCATCTTGCGGCGCAGCCTGGTTATATCCTTTTCGCTGCTGTATACTGCCCTGCCGTCGGGTCCATTCTTGGCCATTATTTCACCATCTATTTCAATGGTACCCCGGTCAATGGTTTCCAGGCGGTTGAGACAGCGCAAAAGAGTGCTTTTCCCCGAACCAGAGGGACCGATAATAGCGATTACTTCCCCCTGCTTCACCTGCAGGGATACTCCCTTCAATACTTCCAGGTGACCAAACTTTTTATAAATATCCAGAGCTTGCAGCATGTACATAATATTCTTCTCTCCTAGCGATAATAGTCCAGACGGGATTCCACCCATTTAAAGAAGCGCTGAACAATAGCTGTCATCAACAGGTAAAACAATCCTGCGATCACAAAAGGCACCAGGGTATCATCGGTGACCGCACGGATTCTGGCTACCCGGGAAAGCTCGCTGATGGCAATGATGTATACCAAAGCCGTATCCTTGACCAGGTTGATAACCTCGTTGCCAATGGGGGGCAATACCCGTTTAAACACTTGAGGAAGAATAATCTGGGTCATGGTCTGGCGCCGGCTTAACCCTAGCACATCCGCAGCTTCGTATTGACCGCGGTCGATGGACTGGATACCCGCGCGGAAAATCTCTGCCAGGTAAGCAGCATAATTCAGGATAAAGGCTACATAAACTGCGGTTTCCCTTTCTATGCGAATTCCCACAGCCATGAGTCCAAAATACCAGAACAACAGCTGCAGCAAAAGGGGGGTACCGCGGAAAACCCAAACATAAAGCTCCATAAACCAAGCCAAAGGCTTGAACTTGGACAGGCGGGCGATACCCAGTATGACACCCAAGGGCAGGGACAGGAGGGTTACCGCAAAAATCTGCATGGTCACCAACCAGCCCAGGCACATTTGAGGCAGAATTGATATTACATAGTCCATATGCATCCCCTTACTTGCATGAATCACTGCAGATAAAGACAGGCTAACAGTTTATCACTGATAGCCTCAGCGTGTCAATAAAGCTTATTAATAGTTGGACGTTCGAGATTGCCACGGCACTCCGTGCCTCGCAATGACACAAATGATGGGCTTTTGGTTATGTCATCGCGAGGAGCGCAGCGACGTGGCGATCTCTTATCATGGCCTTTTTCGACAGTCTGAGGCTAACAGTTTATCACTGATAGCCTGCCATGCTCAATTGTATCAGAGTATTGTAATTCTGCCTATTTCTTTATAATATCTTCTCCGATCCATTTCATGGAAATATCCGAAGCAGTGCCGTCGGCTTTCATCTCATCCAGCACTCTGTCCAATTCAGCGTGGAAAGCCTTGTCGGTGAGTCTCAAACCAACACCAAACTCTTCCATGCCGAAGTTCTCTTCCAGAACCTTGTACTCTCCCGGGTGCTTGGAGATATAGTAACGACCTACCACTTCGTCAACCACTACTGCATCCAGGCCGCCGCCGGCCAGGTCCCGCAGAGCCATGTCATTGGTATCAAATTCTCTTAAGGTGTCTTTAATGGTTTCGTAGGTGGCTTCATCAGCCATAACCGCTTCCACGGCACTGCTGCCAGCCTGGATACCTACTTCCTTGCCGGCCAGGTCAGCTTTGGTAGCAATAGGTGAATCCGGTCTTACTACAATAATCTGACGATCGGCGATATAGGGCTTGGTGAACAGGAATTCTTTCTTGCGCTCTTCGGTGATAGTGAAACCGTTCCAGATCACGTCAATGTTGCCGCTGTTGAGTTCCTCTCCCTTGGCATCCCAGGATATGGGCTGGAACTTCACTTCTACTCCCAGGCGGGAAGCAGCTTCCTTGGCCAGGTCAATGTCAAAGCCTACAATTTCATTGTTCTCATCCCGGAACCCCATGGGCGGGAAAGCGTCGTCCAATCCCACTATAAAATAGCCCTTATCCTGAATCTCCTGCCAGGAAGTATCCGCAGCGGGTTCCTGAGCGTCCCCCTTGTCAGCTGCCTGGCCGCCGCAGCCTGCTGCTAAGCCCAAAACCAGGCACAATACAATCAAAAGTGCCAACCTCTTCCTCAATGTTTCTACCCCCTCAACAATCATCAGTAATCATGAGTTCCGCTCTTCATTTTACTTTAGTGTGGTAAATAAGTAAAGAGTTTTCTTGTTAAAGCAGTGCAGTTGACACATCCAGGAATGATCCTCCATAATTATTGGCACAATAAGGTGAAAGGAGTGTTGTCAATGGATAACGAAGCTAAGGTCTTGGAAGCTTTTAAGCAGGCCGGCAAACCTTTAACCAGCAAGGAAGTTGCAGAATTGTCCGGACTGGATAAAAAAGAAGTAGACAAGGTTATTAAAAAACTGAAAGAGGCTGACAAAATTCATTCGCCCAAGCGGTGTTATTACGAACCCAAATAGTTAACATAAAGGCTTGGCAAGCCAGAGGGGACGGTTAAACCTGTCTGGGCCCGGTCTGGCCATACCAGGTTTACCTGTCCCCTCCTGCATAAGCAATTTGCACCCCGGAAATTCTTGCTCCAGCACTTATTACTCACTAGTCTGTGTCTTGAGCATCCTGGCTGTATTCTTCGATATCCTCGCTTTCCTCTTGGAGATCCTGGCTGTCTACTTCGATATCCCCGGTTTCCTCGTAAGCTTCAAAGTGTTCCGCATCGTAGCGGTCCTTGTGTTTCTTACCGGAAATGGGGTCTTCAATTAACATGGCAAAAATAAATTCGTGATCATGCCCGGCATTAAAGGTGGTCTCCCCGTAAACAAAGTGGACGTGCCTGCCTCCCCCTACGGGAATGGCCGGTCCGCTTTCGGCGGCTACTTCATGGTAATGGGATAAGAAGAAATCGCTGTTTACCAGTATGGCATGGGTATGGCTCTTCCCTCTTTTGATGGCCTCACTGGATACTCCGGCAAAGCGATGATTGTGGATGATCTCCCCGGCCAGCTGGGTGCTGCCTAGAAACTCATGGGTGTGGGTCTGGGCAGGCGGCGGACAGGGACGAGGACGGGGACGGGGCTTATGACCGTTATAATAGGGAGGCCTTCCGCATCCACCTCTCCGGTAATCATAGTTGCGATAACCCACTTTATTACCCTCCTCTGATTGCAGAATATACTACATAATATGGCAATGACTGCCAATGGTTCCTGGAGTCCTGCAGAAAACTGCCAGAAGAGGGGGAAGGGTTCAGCCGATCATTATCCGGTCTTCCGGATAGCGGATGGCGCTGGTCTGAGGACGGTAAGCCAGGGCTAATCCAATGGTTACCGGGCCCAATCGCCCAAAAAGCATTATGGCTATAATTATGATCTGCCCTAAGGGGGTTAGACTTTGGGTAAGTCCCAGGCTTAAACCTACGGTTCCCGTGGCCGAGACTACCTCAAACAAAACGGGAAGAAATTCGTGGTGCTGGACGGATAACAACAATGCCCCCAGGAATATTACCAGAACAGAAATGCTCACTACGGTAATGGTCCTGGATACATCCTGGGATGAGATGCGCCGCTTGGCTATTTCCACATCCTTTTTCCCGGAAAAGACACTCCAAATGATCATGGCCAGCAGCAGCAGAGTGGTTACCTTGATGCCCCCCGCGGTAGACCCAGGGGCACCGCCGATGAACATCATTCCCATCATAAATATTTGCGTGGCCGGCAGAGTGCTGTTTATGTCTATCGTGGAAAATCCTGCAGTATGGGTGGCAGACAGGAAATAGGCTGCCAGGATTTTATCCGGCCAGGACAGGGCTGCCAAAGCCTGATTGTATTCGATCAGGAGAATAACGGTTACCCCCAGCAGCAAAAGGGCAGCGGTGCCTGCCAGAACCAGACGGCTATGGAGGGAAAGCCTGCCCTGCCGGCGATAGGTAAAAAGCTCATAAATGACCAGAAAGCCCAGGCTTCCCGTAATAAACAGGATGGATAAAGTAAGGTTTACCACTACATCGCCGGTAAAGGCCTGCAGGCTGTTGAAATTGCCGAATAAATCAAACCCGGCATTGTTGAAAGCAGATACCGCATGAAACAGACCATACCACAGGGCTTTCCCTGCTCCCATTTCCGGTAGCCAATGGATAAACAAGATCAAAGTGCCTGCCGTTTCAAAACTGAGAGAGATCACCAGCAAGTAGCGAATTATTTCAATCAGATCCGCCATGGAACTGCGGTTGAGAGCATACTGCAAAATCATCTTCTGTTTAAGATTCAAGCGCCGCCCCAGCATAATAAAAAAATAGGTAACGAAAGTCATTAAGCCCAGCCCGCCTATCTGGATCAGCAGCAGTATGACTACTTGTCCGAAAACAGTCCAGTGGGAAGCGGTATCAACAGTTACTAAACCAGTAACACAGGCAGCAGAAGCAGAAGTGAATAAGGCGGTAAGCAGGTCGGGGTTTCCTGTTTTCACTGCCAATGGCAAGCTCAGCAACAGGGTTCCGATTAAAACTACCAGCATAAAGCTGCCGATCAATACTTTAGGGGGGTTAATAACATTGCTGTTCATGTTTTAATCTAGTCCATTCCATTGAGTTTTTCCAGAGAACGGGTGGGGCCAAGTACTACCAGGATATCACCATCTTGGATAACATGCTCCGGAAGGGGTGATACTACTATGTCATCTCCAGTTCTAATGGCCAGGATGTTAAGGCCTAGTTTGGGGCGCAGTCCGCTGTCCTTAAGGTTCTTGCCAACTAAACTACGGGGGGTGACTATTTCCCAGATACCATATTCCGCCGATAGGTCAATATGTTCGATAATACTGTTGGATACCAGAGTCCGGGCCAGTCTGATGGCCATGTCCCGTTCCGGGTGTACCACCAGGTCCACTCCGATTTTGGAAAGCACTTTACCATGCATGGGGCTGTGAGCTTTGGCGATGATTTTTTTTACGCCCATTTCTTTGAGGGTAAGACAGGTCAGTATGCTGGACTCTATATCTTCCCCAATAGCCACAACTACCGCATCAAAACTGGTAATATCCAGAGATCTAAGCACTTTTTCATCCATGGAGTCTGCCTGTACAGCCTGGGTAGCTATATCGGCTATATACTGAACTTTATCTTCATCGGTATCAATAGCCAGTACTTCGTGCCCCATCCTAGTCAGTTCGCGGATTATGCTTTCGCCAAAACGGCCTACACCAATTACAGCATACTGTTGCTTTCTCACCGTGCTACCCCCTGCCTGTACTTGATTCGCCAACTATTATTTATAGTACTATGCGAGCTTTTCTATGACAATTGCCGCTCCTCCTTTTTATTACACCATGGCATGGCTGTTCTTTCCTGAAAAGACAGGTATAATTAAGGCAGGCTTACGAAAAGCCGTATCTTACGAGGGGTGTTGGGGCAATGATGGATACATTACCTATTTGCAGAGAAAGGTACGTGCAATCATTTTCAGAGGGTACTTGGAGTTCTTTTACAGACTATTTGGTGGTGGAGGAACACCTGCAGATAATTCTTAACGGCGAAAAATTAGTGTCAGTAGCCTGTTCCCCTGAGCATACACGGGAACTAGCGGTGGGATATTTGGTGAGTGAAGGATTTATCAGTTCTTACCAGGACCTGGTTTCGGTAAATGTTCCTCATCCGCTGCAGGTGGAGGTGGAAACTACAAAACCGGTAGATCTGTCCGCTCCGCGGCAGATTAACACCTGTATGGGACGGGGCAGCGAACTTCAGGTACAACCGCATGCTTACCCTGATAACCACCAGCTCTGGTCTCCTGCTCACCTGCTGCAGTTAATTGCCGAACTAGATGCTAGTTCCCTTACTTTTAGGAAAACCGGCGGTGTACATAGTGCAGCCTTAGGTGACCAGCGCGGTACAGTTATAAGATTCGAGGATATCGGCAGGCATAATGCCGTAGACAAGGTGATAGGCTATGCTTTCTTGCAAGAGATTCCCCTGTTCAATAAGTGCCTGCTGCTGAGCGGCCGGATAGCGTCAGAGATCGTGTTGAAAGCAGGCCGCGCAGGCTTTCCCATGATTGTATCCCGGTCCGCACCAACTTACAAGGCAATCGACCGGGCTGAAGAATTGGGCATTACGGTGGTAGGATTCGCTCGAGGCCGGCGCTTTAACTTGTATTGTCATGGACATCGCATCGCCAGGGAGTAGCAACTTTGACGCTGGTTAAACATAAAAATTCTGTCCAACAGTTAATTGAGAGTGTCAAAAAAGTTGACATACCAAAAGGCCATCTTATGTGTCATTGCTGTGAAAATGACTGCGCTTTGTCATCGCGAGGCACGAAGTGCCGTGGCGATCTCAATTCCGGATAGCAGGCAGAGAAGGAGATTGCCGCGCCCCTTCCAGGGGCTCGCAATG